>OJRB01000618.1_pt1 | contig 20881 bp, 20 predicted proteins | sample 1599061 | NCBI WGS metagenome assembly OJRB01 (sample SAMN03922522, study PRJEB24848) | human gut metagenome | isolation source: stool sample | host: Homo sapiens | place: Germany | collected 2010-02 | reverse complement strand
GAGATCAGCCTCGGTCTCGTGGGCTCGGAGATGTGTATAAGAGACAGCCTCTGCTGCAGTAGTCTTAACTTCTGCCTTTACGGTCTCAGTCTTCGGTGCTGCTTTTGCTGCTGCTTTAGCTGCGCTTCTTCTTGTTGCCATAGTTCTTATCCTCCTCATTCGATTCCAAATATGGATTGCTCCCCATCGCCCGCTTTAGGACAGACGATGAGGGAATTATAAATCTGTTTCCCGTTTTTGTCAATGTTTTCCAACGGTTTCCCGTGAGTGAAGTCCGGTTGTTTTCGTTTTAGTGCAGGATCATTTCCGCAATATAAACGACCACACATGCACCGATGGAGACCCGGAACAAATTGCCGTCAATCCAGGCCAGGATCACGCCTGCCGCAAAGCCAGCCAGTCCAGTAATCCGGTTTCCCGTTGCGGACAGGATAGATGGGAATGTCATGACGGACAAACTGACATATGGCACATAATACAGAAAAGACTGGATAAACGGATTTTTGATTTCCTTTCGAATCAATGTCAGCGGGAGAGCCCGCACAGCGTAGATTGTCAGGAACATCACCAGAATAGACGCGTAAATATTATGATTCATGCTGTTCCTCCTTTACCGGGAACAATACCGCTGCAGCCGCTGAAATCAGCACGGTCAGCAGGATGATCTGAAATCCCGATGAAATATTTTTAAGCCCTGGAAGGCTCTGAAATAAAAAGCTTACCGCCATAGATACCACAACCACCGCGGCAATGATCTTATCCTTTCTTGCCGGCGGAACAACCACTGCAAGGAACATGCCGTAAATGGCCACACTCATGGCACTCATAACCGGCACCGGAAGAATCATGCCTACTACTGCACCAAGGAATGTACCAAGCACCCAGCCCGGAGCCGCCACACTGGCTGCTCCGTACTGGTAAAAGGGATTCAGTTTTCCCGGAACAGCCATGGAAATTCCAAAGATTTCATCCGTTACTGCATAAGACATAAAAATACGGTGAAGAAACGGCCGGTTCTGCTGTACCTTCTGTGACAGCGCACTGGACATCAGCAGATACCGCATGTTGATGACCACAGTAGTGATGATCATCTCCATAAATCCGGCACCCGACGCGATCATACTAATAGCCGCAAACTCTCCAGCCGATGCCAGCATCAGTGCAGACATCAGAGACGACTGCAGTGCATTCATTCCCGCCTTTCCTGCTGTAATGCCAAGGGTAAAAGCTACGGCAAAGTACCCAAGTCCAATGGGAACTCCGTCGCGCATTCCCGCAAGAAAACTTGTTTTATTGTCTTGTTGTTCCATTGTAAAACCCCTTCTCAATTTGTAAAATCCTGGTTTCTTCTGCAAAACCTGTTTCATTCTATCTCAGTCCATGAAGCAAGTCAAGCTGCAGTTCATGTGCTACGCGGCGGCCTTTGTGTTTTTTCCGGTTTTGTATTATAATCCTTTTATCATGCAGTGCAGAAACCATGCAGAAAAGAGGATTCCATGACTACGAAAGAACTTCTCTATGTTAAAACCGTGGCCGATGAAAAAAACATTTCGAAGGCTGCGAAAAAACTTTTTATCGCACAGCCATCTTTAAGCCAGTCCATCCAGCGAATTGAAGAATCTGTTGGAACAGAGCTGTTCAACCGCACATCCGGCGGCCTGACCATGACCTTTGCCGGTGAGCGCTACTACCATATGGCGGTTCAGGTTTTAAAACTATATCAGGATTTTGAGATGGAAATCAGCGATATTAACAACTTAAAGACCGGACGCATCCACCTTGGTACTACCAACCATCTGGGGACTCTGGTGCTCCCTAAGGTCCTTCCCCGCTTTCACGAACTCTGCGCCAATATCGAGCTGAATATCAGTGAAGAAAACACGACTATACTGGAACAGCTTCTTCTGTCCGGGGAGTTGGACTTCGCCCTGATGCATGCGCCCTCTGATCCGGCGCAACACCCTCAGTTTCACTATGACATCATGAAGCGGGATCCCTTTGTCCTGGCCATTGCGCCAGACCACCCGTTAACCGCCCTGGCTGAAATCCGGGAAGGATACCCATACCCAGTTCTGGACATCCGCCTTGCGGCAAAAGAGCCATTTTTAATGCTTCACACTTCCCAGCGTATCCGCCAGATTACCGACAACGTACTGCGCCGGGCCGGAATCACACGGCCGCGCATTTCCATGACGCTGCGCAACTTTGAGACCACACAGCTTCTGGCCGCCAAAGGCATGGGCCTGGCTTTGATTCCGCTGGAATATTCGCGTATTTCCCCTTCGGATTTCCAACCATCCCTCCTCTGCATCGACAAAAAATATCATGCCTACTGGGACACCTGCATTGCCACTCTAAAAGACGGCTTTCTGTCAAAAGCAGACCAGCTCTTCATCCGCATCGCAAAGGAAGAGCTGGCCTGAACAGGTCTTTTATTCAGTTTCGTAATTACAGCACATCCTGTCGCATGATATGACGGATACGCTCTTCATTTAATCCGCGGATGACCTCAACTGCCATTTTGATAGTAGATTCGATGTCTTCCTTTGCGCAGAAGTTGTAGTGGGTGTGCACATAACGGGACGGGATGCCCAGAACCAGAACCGGAACTGCCTGATGCGTCAGATGAATTTTACCTGCATTGGTGCTGCCGCCGCGTCTCACCGCATCCTGGCATTTGATTCCGTATTTGTCAGCGATCTCATGGGCATAAGCCATAAACGCGTCATTGGCCACATAGCTGTTGTCCATATGACGGATCTGCACACCCTTCTTTAAGCAGCCCTGGGCTACACCGGTACGGTAATAGAAATCGTCTGCCGGAGATCCCTCAAACACAATAGCAAGATCCGGCTTTACCTGCTGTGCAGTCACGGTTGCGCCGCGCATGCCAACCTCCTCCTGGGAAGCAAAGGCACCGACAACATCCACGGCCAGGCTCTCTGTCTCCTTCATCAGGGCTTTCATGGTCTCGATGATGCAGACACAGCCAAGACGGTTATCAAACGCCTTTCCGGAACAGATGCCGTGTTTTTCATCATAGGAGAAGGTCACATCCGGCATGATCGGATCGCCGACGTGGATTCCGTAATCCTCTTCGATCTCCTGTCTGCTGCTGGCTCCGACATCCACCTTTAATTCCTCGATCGTCAGGGAATTGTCGGCCTTCTGGGCTGCCGTTAAGAAATGTACCGGCTTGGATGTAATGATTCCCTTGATTTTTTCGCCTTTACTATTGCGCACAATGACACTGTGGGCCGGAAGGCTGGTCATATGAAATCCGCCCAGGGTGATGATGCTGAGAAGTCCGTTATCCTCCACGTTCTGGACCATAAAGCCGCATTCATCGGTATGCGCATCCAGCATAAACACCGGGCGGTTTCCCTTTGCGTCCGGCATCGTCGCATATACATTATACATCGCATCGTTTCTTAAATTCAGCCCCTCGCAATGCTTCTGTACTGCTTTTACAACCTCTTCCTCAAAACCGCTCGGGCCGAAAGCGTTGGTTAAATCCTCAATTGTCTTTAAATCTGCCATGGTTCATATCCTCCCTGTATGTTCTTCTAATATACCACAAATGAATGAGCTGTCACAATATCCATCCAGTTTTTGCTGGTAAGACGGTTGGTGCGCGCGTCTACCGCCTCCATGCTCGGATAAAAGGACATCTGGTAAGCTTTTTTCAGATCCTTGTAGTTTACCTCATAAGTGAACTGCTCCGGAAGCGTGACTCTGCATGCAGCAAGCTTTGCCTCTACATCACCGGAAAGCACTTCTGTGACAGAAGCTTTCAGATCTGCGATCACAGTCTTTGGTGATACATTCCAGGCACTTCCGCCCACACCCTTCTTGGAAGACACCGTCGTGATCTGCGGAACCAGCTCCTTTGAGAGCTCACAGATGCGCTCGTCACCGGATAAGAAGAGCACCGGAACACCATACATGGCCGCCGTATAAGTGTTCAGCATGAATTCGCTCATCCGTTTTCCGTTTAACTCAATAAAATTGCTGGCCCCCGTGGAGGTATGGCTCAGCGGACTTCCCGGATCGCCGGCCGGTGCATGGTATCCTATATAAAATACTGCATCGAATGTCTCATCAAGACCATACATCATGTTGATGGGATGACCGCTCTTTCCACGGATCAGGGTGACATGCTCCGGCATGGCCATCACATCAATGTTCGTGGCATCTCCGTGTCCGTCCTTTACTACGATCTCATCCACACCAGCAGCCAGAGCTGCCTCGCAGACAGCCACGACCTCATCGGTCATCTGCTTTGCGTATTTCTGGTAAGCCGGTTCGTCTTTGTGGGTTTCATAATTGAGGGTTGTTCCGGCACAGCCTTCAATATCCGCACTGATAAACAGTTTCATTGTTCGTGCCTCTCTTTTTATGAAAATTTTAATTGCGTTTTTTCAAAAGGCGGCAAAAGAGCCGGTTCATGGCATCTAGTCATGAAACCGGCTCCTCTGCCATGTAATTGCTATTCTGACTGCATTACTGATGAATCACTGCGTTCTCCGCAGCTTTCGCGTTCTTCTTCGCTTCCTCGGTGTCGTACAGATGGCAGTATACAAAATGATCGTCACCTACCTGATACTTCTGCGGAGCCTCCGTTTTGCAGCGCTCCATGCACTTCGGGCAGCGGGTGTGGAATTTACATCCGCTCGGCGGATTCAGTGCAGAGGGGATATTGCCCTCCAGAATGATCCGGTCTTTCTTTGCCTTCGGGTCCGGGATACGGTCTTGGAATCCAGTGGCACCCGGAAGCCATGCTGATGGCATCCGATGATATGCTTCCGGTCTTTACCGGACTGATCGAAGCAGCGAAAAAAGCCGCTGACAAATAATCCTGCTCAAATACCTTCAACGCCAAAAGCGGACTGCAGGCAGAGAAATCGTTTCTCTCATCCTGCAATCCGCATTTTCTATACAGTTTCTGTTGATTGTCTGAACGAATTTGTTACTGTTTCGGATCCTGGTCTTCAAGATACTCCGCCAGACTGTAATAAAGTTCTCCTGCCAGTCCGCGGGTCCGCTCTGCTGCTGTCATGGAATTTAAGATTGCTTCCTGCTCTGCCTCCGCAGCAGCAAGAAATGCCCGGTTGATCACATGCTCCGGAATCGCCTGAATCTGCAGCAGTTTCTCTTCTGTGCCGGATGGAATCCGGTTTTCTGTGGTAAATCCGATCATGACCTCGCCGCTTCCGTGACCGGTATAGCCGCCGGTGCGGGCAATGCCAACGCCGGTTCTCCAAAGAATCCGTTTTAACTGGCGGCTGGTCAGCGGAAGGTCCGTGGCCAGAATACTCATGATGAAGCCCTTGTCTTCTTCCGATGCCGCCATATCGTCTTTTTCCTGCTTCCAGTCCAGAATCTTCGCTCCAACAGCCTCTCCGTTTAACACAAAATCCTCTGTTGCGCCAAAATTGGACTGAACCAAGACACCAATGGTGTATTCTTTCTCTCCGATCCGGATCACACGGGACGCAGACCCAATCCCGCCTTTCATGCCATAGCAGATGGTTCCGGTTCCGGCCCCAACAGCTCCTTCTTCAAAGTCATCTGCAACAGACGCAAACGCCTGGCGTACTTCAGCCGCCCCCACAGCCCGCTTTTGAATCCGATTGATGCGGCTGTCATTACATTCACCCACCACTGGATTGATGCTCATGGGTTCCAGACCGTCTTTTTCGCACTGTTCCACCACAATATCCACCATAACATCCCACACTTTTCCTACATTTAAGGTATTGGTCAGGGCAATGGGCGTTTCCAATGTGCCAAGTTCTTCTATCTGCACCAGGCCGGCACTTTTGCCAAACCCGTTATGAACATAGGCGGCTGCGGTGTATTTCTTCGCAAAGGCATTGTCCTCTCCTGGAAGAATCACGGTCACCCCGGTATGATTTTCTTCTGTTTTTATGGTACAGTGCCCGACCTTCACACCAGGCACATCCGTAATCTTATTTCGTTTTCCAGTCTCCAGGCGTCCTGGCACAATGCCAAAATCCCGAATTCGTTTTTTCTCCACGTTATCTTCCTCTCTTCTTTCCATTCTGGACCGCCACGACAGATTATTTTCCAATCTCATTGAAATATTGGTCGCGCAGCTTCTGTATCAGTTCCGGATTCTTCATGCCGACTGCCCTTTTGTTTAACTCCATAGCCCGCATGCTCGGATGACTGGTACTGGTCACCAGGATCTCATCTGCCGTGTAAAGCTCCTCCAGGGTAAATGCTCGCTCCTCCACCGGAATCCCCAGCTCACCGCACCAGCGGATGATGTGTTTTCTCTCTGTGCCAGGAAGAATCAGATTGTCCAGCGGATGTGTAATAAACACACCATCCTTTACCATGGAAATATTGGAATGAGAACACTCCGTTACATAGCCGTCCCGGACAAAGACCGTCTCATTGCAGCCTGCCTCGGATGCCTGCTGGGCTGCCATCACATTGGGGATCAGATTTAAAGTCTTGATGTTGCAATGGTAGAAACGGGTATCAGGAATACTGATGAGACGATATTCATCGGACATCTGTACGCCGTTCCACGGTTTGCTGTATACATACAGATTACTGGAAACGCCCTCCCCTGGAAAGAGATGGTTACGCGGAGAGGTTCCTCTGGTCACCTGCCAGTAAAGGAACTGGCAGCTGCTCTCTAACTTCTGCACCAGATCCGTCAGAAGCGCGCCGACTTCTTCTTTTGTATAGGGAAGCTCAATGCGAAGCATGGCTGCACTGTTAAACATGCGGTCCAGATGATCCTGCAGAGCAAAGATCTTATGGTCAAATACCATGGCCGCTTCGTAAATTCCATCTCCGAAGTAGAATCCACGATCATTAGCCGGAATCATCATATCGTCAATCGCTGTAATCTTTCCGTTATAATAAGCAAGGTCCCTCATCTTATCCATATTCTTCTCCTTATCTTCCGGTTCATGGCCGCTTTGCTGCTGCTTCATTCTCCAACAGTACAGATTGCGCGGTCATGAAGTCCGCAGGTATCTTTGCTGTAAGTAGTATACAATGTGAATTTTTAAAAGTAAATAGCTGTGCTGAACTGTAACTGAGATTTTGCAAAAGATTGGTCAGTCACATTTTCAAAATCAATCTATTGTGATAAACTAGGGAAAGAACAGGCAACTGTCCAGAACCCAGAGGAGGAAAGATTATGGAAAAAATCAAAATGACTACACCGCTTGTCGAAATGGATGGCGATGAGATGGCTGCAATCCTGTGGAAAGAAACTAAGGAAAAACTGGTTCTCCCTTTTGTAGATCTCATGGTTGAGTATTATAACTTAAACATCCGCAATCGTGACTTCACCGATGATCAGGTTACGATAGACTCCGCCAATGCCGCCAATAAATATGGTGTTGCCGTCAAATGTGCTACCATCACGCCTAACCTGGAGCGTATGCAGGAATATCAGTTAAAGAAAATGTGGAAGAGCCCGAACGCTACCATCCGCTCCATCATGGACGGTACCGTGTTCCGTGCGCCGATTCTGATCAAAGGCATTGAGCCCTACATCAAAACCTGGACGAAGCCCATTACCTTGGCTCGCCACGCATATGGTGATCTCTACCGTGCTTCCGAAATGAAGATTGACCAGCCCGGCAAATGCGAGCTGGTTTTCACCGCAGAGGACGGGACAGAAACAAGAGAACTGATCCATAGCTTTACCACACCTGGCGTTGTTCAGGGCATCCATAACCTGGATGCTTCCATCCGGAGCTTTGCCCGCTGCTGCATGGCCTATGCACTGGATGTTAAGCAGGATCTGATCTTTTCTGCAAAGGACACGATATCCAAGGTTTATGACCGCAATTTCCGTGAGATTTTCAAAGATGTATTCATGAATGAGTTTATGGAAGACTTTGAGAAGGCCGGTATTTCCTATCAGTACTGTCTGATCGATGATGCAGTGTCCCGTGCCGTAAAAAATCAGGGCGGCTATGTCTGGGCCTGCCAGAACTACGACGGCGATGTTATGAGTGATATGCTGGCTACCGCCTATGGTTCCGCAGCTATGATGACCTCCGTGCTGGTATCCCCGAACGGCAATTATGAGTACGAGGCTGCTCACGGAACCGTACGCCGTCACTACTACCGCTATTTGGAGGGTGGTGTTGCATCTACCAACCCGCTTGCCATCATTATGGCCTGGGCCAGCGCTCTGGAAAAACGCGGTGAGCTGGATCAGAACAAAGAGCTGGAAACCTTTGGCCGCCAGTTAAAAGAAGCAGCAGTCAAGACCGTAGAAGACGGCATTATGACTGCTGATCTGAAAAAAGTAACCACGATTAAAAATCCGCATGTTGTTACCGGACTTGTATTTATTGCTACCGTTCAGGAACGGCTGATGAAGCTTCGCGGTTAAATTTCTGCTTCATCAGATCGATCAGGCAACGCTCTGCGCGCCCCAGATACATGTCTTCTTTGTAGACTGCGTTGACACTCCAGGACTCCGGAGTCACAGAAAAATCATAGCAGCTGAAACGTTCCATTCCTCCCAGCGCATCAACCGCCCGCTGGGGGACAATGGCAACGCCAAGACCTGCCGCAGCCAGCTGGACTGCGGAAATACAGCTTGAAAGCTCAATCATGATCTTTGGCTCGATTCTATACTGGCGCAGCACCAGGTCTGTTTTTTTCGAATCGCCTGTCCCTTTTTCAGCATAATGAACGGAAGATCTTGAATCACAGCCGGGAGCATATATCCGGCACGTTCTGTCGGCATTCCGAATACAATGCGCCCCTTCTCCCCCAGTCCTGCATCAATCAGTTCTTTTCTTAAGTTATCACTCATCAGCAGGATCTTCCTGGCTGTCTCCACATACTTTTCTCCCGCATAGGTAATCGTAATCGGTGAGGTACCTCGGTCAAACAGCTTTCCCCCTACATCCTGCTCCACCTTGGATACAATGTGGCTCAGGGATGGCTGAGATATATAAAGCTTGCGTGCAGCTGCTGTGATACTGCGGCAATCCGCAACGGTTGTAATATAAAGCATTTCGCGAAAATCCATGCATTTCCTCCTAATGTTCGAATTTCACTTCCTATTATATTATATCCGCTTTTCTTCCGCAAGCGCCGAAACAGGACGGCTCCCGCAAGGTGACCGCCCTGTTTCTATGCTTCATTGCAAGCATTTACCCTCTATAGTAATTAATCAGACATCCCGATAATAAAATCTTCCGCTCATCCTCTGTCAGCGCATCCAGTGTGCACGTGATCTCTGACTTTACTGTTCCGGATGCCGGATCCAGTACCTGGACCATAACCGGATTTTTGCACTCAGACACTACATCCCGCACATCCCGGATCAGAAGATAACTTCCCACCGGAATCTTCAGCGCCTCATCGGTACGAAGCGGCAAAAGACCCCAGTTGATCAGATTGGAACGGTAGCGCTTGGTTGCATACTCATTAGCCAGGTTTGCAAATCCGCCCAGCACCTTCTGGCAGCTGGCGGCCTGCTCTCTGGAGGAACCATCACCAATCTTATCACTGACCATCAGACTTCCCAGTGTAATGTCAGAGACACTGCATACCAGGTTTTCAGAAAGTTTCGCAAACAGATTATCGCACTGCGCATCACCGGTCAAACCGGTGCCGTCTGCCTGTTCTCTCCGGCTCTTTTCCAGCGCTCTTACAGCCTTTGCCCGCCCCACATACTCCGGATCACGGCTGATCATGGTGTACTCCGAAATTTTCTCCGGATTGGAACGGAATGAGGATGCCTCGCCGGACGGTATCAGCTCATCAGTCGTTACCGAACCGTGATAGGAACCGGCGGTCTTTAACAGCAGATGCTTTGTTAAAGGCTACATTTCCGGCCAGTCCGCAATATTGGGGCCCATGGTCAGTTCTACGCTGTCATCCCCCTTATTGTAGTTATCAAACACCTGATTCTCGTAAATCTTCGGATCAAAATGATGATGCAGGGTGCGGTACTCTACATCCAGCTCGGTAGCTGCCGTCAGCTTTCCGCCATTCCGTACGGTGGCCGCAATGGAGCGGGCATCCATCAGGCAAGCGCAGGCCATCTGCCCCTGTCCAGGCTTGGAGCCCTCACGGTTCGGATAGTTTCTTGTCATATGGCGGATGCTGACCTGGTTATTGGCCGGAATATCAGTCACGCCGAAGCACGGACCACAGATACTATCCGGAGACACCAGCGCGTCAAATTTCAGCTGGAGCTGCTCCATATTGTTACTGTGGTTATGGGCCTTTAAAATCCCATAGGCCATGGTTTTTGCTTTTCCTTCCGTCTTCTTCTGCGCGTCTTCTGCTGAAGAAAAGGTGCCGTCAGCCGCAAGCACAACACCATGATCGGTCAGTTTTACCATTTTCTCATCCTCCTGCTCTTGTCGCCGTATCTTACTTCCGGATATACAGGGTTCCATCCATGATCCGCCGTGCGGTTCTCTGTACACCTACGCTCGGCAGTTTTACTTCTCCGTTTTCCTCTTTCAGTTCCGGAACCATCGTCATGATGCCGCTCGGATGACCAATCCGGACATTGCCGGTTTTTCCAGTCTTTCGAAGCACTTTCTCTACTACAGAACCTTCCATAGCAGCTGCTACGCTGATGGCGCTGGCAGAAGTCAGTGGGCACGCCTTATGACACTTGAATACGGAAATAACACGGGCACAGACATCCATATCCTCTGCGCTTACCTGCTGGCCTGCAATATCCGTGTAGGATTTCGGTACAGTCACAAAACCAACCTTCGGCACCGCCGGACTGTTTTCTGTAGCATCTTTTAAGTCTTTCGCAAAGCCCATCTTACAGCAGGCAACACCGCGGATCTTCTCCAGAAGGTCAGAAACCTCTTTATTGCTGTTCACTTCCTCAGGAAGCTCTGTACCAGTCATGCCGATATCCTCAGCCTTAACCAGAACCATCGGATTGGATACATCCAGGATGGTTGCCTCAATCGGGCCAAAATCCGGAATTTCCAGACTTTCCACACAGGTTCCTGTCGGAAGAAGTTTTCCGGTTTTCGCACCCGCCGGATTTAAAAATTTGACATTCAGTTCTGCAGCGGTTCCATCCACACCGGCAATCGCGCACTCACCCTCCTGGGCAAAGGTCTTTGTCTCAGGATCGACCGGCACGGTCACATCAATATATTTGTCGGTGTTGCGATTTAACATATGAACGGTAGTCACCGGCTCGGTAATTGTAACCATGCCTTCCTCTACCGCATACGGGCCAACAGCTGCCGTCATATTACCGCAGTTGGACTTATAATCCACCTGACTCTTGCCGACAATTACCTGACCTACCAGATATTCTACATCAATTCCCGGCTCTTCGCTCTTCCATACAATAACGATTTTATTGTTGGAGGAAACGGTTCCGCCCATGCCGTCAATCTGCTTCGGATCCGGATTGCCCATAGCCTGAAGGAAAATGCTGTCCCACTCCTCCCGGTTTTCCGGAAGATCTTCCTTATGAAACATGCAGCCTTTGCTGGTACCGCCGCGCATAAATACGGTCTTAAATGTTCTCATTTTATTTTTCCTCCATTTTCTTAAGCTGCTTCTGTAAGTGACGTAACTGGCCGCCGGAAAGAATCACATCCAGCTCATTGTCAGAAAGCTCCAGTTTTGCCTTAAAGGAAATACCTTTTGTCAGGTCTTTAATCTCAACTTCTCTGGTCTTCATCTGGTCCAGAAGGCCCTCTACTTCCAGTTCATCCAGCATATCCAGTTTGTCGTAATCTGCAGAATCCGCAAATACCATCGGAATGATGCCATGGTTGATCAAGTTGCCCTTGTGAATGCGGGCAATGCTCTTTGCGATGACCATCTTCACACCCAGGTACATCGGGTTGATGGCTGCGTGCTCACGGGAAGACCCCTGCCCATAGTTCTCGCCTCCAATGATAATGCTCTTGCCCATTGCCTTTGCCCGGGCAGCAAACTCCGGATCATAGCGGTGGTAGCAGTACTGGCTCATAAGCGGAATATTGGAACGCATGCTGGAGAACTCGGCACTTGCCGGGGTAATATCATCGGTCGTGATGTTATCCACAGTCTTTAAACTAATCTGTGCCTGTAAATGCTGCTCCGGCGCATCTGGAACCGGGAGCGGCTGGATATTCGGTCCGCGCACAATTTCAACCTTCTTTGCTTCCTCTTCCGGAAGCGGCTCGATGATCATGGAATCATCCACCGGGAACCTGAACTGCATGGCAGATACCGTTTCCCGGTCTGGAAACATGCACGCCATAACGTTTCGCAACGGACTGTAAGTAAATGTGGTCGTCCGGAGTCTTGTTATCCAGATATAACAGGTTGTGGTCCAGATAGCTGACGCTGCACTCCGTACGGATCCGGTCCAGTCCCACCTGCTCAAAGGCCAGATAGGTCATAACTGCGTTAATATCGTGAGTCAGGGTCTGGTCTACCTTTAAGAGGATCTCCTCGCCCGGAACCATCTCAGACGGTGCTGCCAGATGTGTAGATAAAATTTTCTTTGTAATGTTCATGCCCATGTGAATATTCTCCTTTTTCTTTTTTCTTACTTTTTCAGCAGTTTCGTATAAACCTGGCCGGTACGTTTCATCTCTGCCAGTGTATATTTCTGTTTTTCAATCTTTTTCAGTGCCCGTTCCATAACTTCTTCTGCTTCCTCCTGGGTAAGCACACAGACACCATTGACGTCCCCAATCACAATATCTCCCGGTCTTACGCAGACCCCTCCGCAGCTGACCGGAACATTGATGGCTCCTGCCCCGCTCTTGGCTGCGGTGCCGCAGGTAAGTCCTTTGGCATAGATAGGAAACCCTGACTCCTCACAGCCCTCCAGATCCCTGAACGCACCATCAATCACTACGCCCTCTGCCTTCATAAGACCCGCGCAGATACTCCGGTGATCGCCCCAGTAAGAACAGTCGCAGTTGCCCTTTCCGGCAACCACCAGCACGTCTCCCTCCTGCAGTTCCAGAATTGCGTCCGCAACGATATCACCTTCGCCGCTGGGCACATCCACCGTAACCGCCGGTCCGACAATCTTCGTTCTGCCAATCCAGGGCTTGATCCGGTAGTCCATGGAGTGGTAAAGGCCTGCCCCGTCGCAGAGTTCCGGGGTGGTAAAGGCCCGCAGGCGCTCAATGAGTTCCTTCGGCGGGCGGGTGAATCGTTCTTTTTTTGTCAATGCATCCATGTGTATTCCCCCCTCGTTGTTATGATTTGATTATAGCGCAGGGGCTATTATAAGTAAAATACATGATTGTATATAAATATCATACATTTTTTTGCATGATATAAGTAAAAAAGAAGCAACCGGCTTTTACCGATTGCTCAAAACCTTTACTCAATCCGCGGCAGATTCCACCGGTAATGCATAGCCAGAAACCGCACGATCACAACTGCCAGTGCTCCGGTCATCATAGCTTCCAAATGTCCCAGAACGTCTTCCGCGCACACACACACCAGTGCTCCGATGATGGAAGCGCAGGCATAAATATGTTTTGTCAGAATATACGGTTTCTCCTGCGCCATCACATCTCTCAGCAGGCCTCCGCCCACTCCGGTGATCACGCCGACAAACACCAGCAAAAACAGCTGGTGATACCCGGCATTCCAGGCCGTATTAATGCCGACCACCGTAAAAATTCCGAGACCGATCGCGTCGGAAATATTCATCAGCAGATCGTAAAGCTGTCCGATGCGGCCGTCCAGAAGATTTCTCCGGATATAAAGAAGCACAAACAGTCCCAGTGAAACCATCACAGCCACAAGGGTATAAATCGGCCTGCGGAACATTCCCGGGGGAATGATACCAAGCGTCACATCACGGATTGCTCCGCCTCCTACCGAAGTTGTCACCCCAAGAACGCAGACCCCGAACAGGTCCATTTTTTTACGGATACCAAGCATGGCACCCGATGCGGCAAACGCCACAGTCCCCATCATTTCCATAATGAAAATGATCAAATCTGAATAATTCATTGTTGTAACCCACCTTACATTTTGTCATATAGGCTATCTTAACACGAACGGAAGCTTCTCACAAGAAAAAAAGAAAGACAACCTTTTCGTGGGCTGTCTCTCTCCTGTTTCATTGCTATTTTGTTTTAAATACCGCGCAGACTGGACTTTCTGCCGCAATCTCCGTTTTGCTGTAGGATAACAGTCCCGTCTCCGGATCAATGCCCATACAGCATATCGTATGGTCAGCTCATTGGCTGCCAGAAGCTTCGTTCCATTTTTTCTCTCTGTATTTGTTATCTTTACTATACAGGTTGCTTATCATAAATTAAAATGGTATAATTTTATTATTATCAATAACTTACAGGAATGTTTTGAAAGGCACTTTACCATTATGGATGAAAAGGATTACGAGCTTCTCTTAAATTTAAATGAATCAAAAAATATCACCAAAACGGCGCAGAACTTATTTATGACACAGCCCGCTATTACAAAACGGATTCAAAAGATGGAGGAAGAGCTGCAGTGCACCCTGTTTCTGCGTTCCAAAAAGGGCATTCTGTTTACCCCGGCCGGGGAACAGATTCTTCCTTATGTGTCTGACATTCTGGCCAACAGCCGCAAACTGAAAGAACAGGTGCTGATGAGCCAGAACCAGATTTGTGGAACCATCCGTCTTGGCTCATCTTTAAATATCGCCCACTATCGTCTTCCACGTATCTTAAAAGCCTATACCGACAAATATCCGCTGGTGGACGTGCAGATCACAACCGGTCAAAGCAAACATCTTTTTCAGCTTTTGAACCGCGATGAAATCTCCATTGCCATTATCCGCGGGCAATATGCCTGGGATGAGGCCTGTAAACTTATCTCCTCTGAGCCCATGTGCCTTGTCTGCAGCCGGGAAAACCAGGGACGCCCATTAACAGACTATCCCTATATCGGCCGCCACACGGACTCCGATCTGAGCGCCCGTATCAATCGCTGGTTAGCTGCCCATGATCTGGCCCAGATATGTCCGCACATGTGGATTGACAGCATTGATGCCTGCAAGGAAATGGTGCGGTACGGACTTGGCTGGTGTATTCTGCCGCGCATCTGTCTGGATGATTTTGATGGCTATGCGGAAGATCTCTATATGGAGGACGGCACTCCGTTCCTGCGCAATACCTACGTGCTCTACAAGCATCTATATGCGGAGCTTCCCCAGGTAAAGCTGTTTCTGGAGGCACTGCTGTCCAATCCCAATCAGATGTAACCCGCAGCAAAAATTTTTAATGCTAAAAACAGAGACCTGCGCGATTTTACTCACACAGGTCTCTGTTTTATGGCAGAAATCAGTTACTTTTATTTTTAGAATTTAATCACACCGATCACGGTAGCCATGATCAGTACTGCAATACTTGCCGGCCATACCAGTCTCAGGGAGTACTTGATATGCTCACCGATGGAGACATCTGCCAGGCCGAGTCCTACATAAGTTGCTGCTACAGACGGGCTGACCGGAGTTCCAAGGGTTGCGGTTAACAGGAATGCTGCTGCCACGGTTTCCGGTGCCACGCCAAACGGCTCTACCACGCCGATGATGATCGGAAGCAGTGCATAGTAGAACGCATCGGTACCGAGGATCATCAGAAGCGGTACGGAGAACAGACACATGAACCAGTGCATATGCGGAGCAATTGCTGCCGGAAGCACACCTACAATGGCATTTGCCATAGCCTCAACCATTCCGGAATCCTTAATGACACCCATGAAGATACCTACAGAGAACAGGGTCATGGTCATAACCATGGCATTGGTACCGTACTCTTTAATTTTCTTATTCTGCTGCTTTGCGTTCGGGAAGTTTACGATCAGTCCGATGGCAAATGCTACCATGAAAATGGAATACAGCGGAACCGGAAGGTCACGGAATAACAGAACCAGCATAACCAGGGTAAGAACCAGGTTAAAATAATAGACGCCCTTCTTTGTTTCTTTTTTCTCTGTATTCGCATCATCTGCGGCCTGCACATGAGCGCCTGCCTCTGCACCATTCTTTTTCTCAATCATGGAAACTACAATCGCAATACAGAACGCTGCAATTGCCAGACATACAACACCCGGAATCATAAATCCATACAGGTCTCCGGCCTCTACACCTACCACACTTGCGGCACGCATGGTCGGACCGCCCCACGGCACCAGGTTCATAACACCGTAAGCACCGCACATTGCAGCAAGCAGCGCCTGCGGGCGAACTCCCATACGCTTACAGATCGGAAGAAATGCAGGAACCACAATCAGGAATGTGGTTGCACCGGAACCATCCAGATGTGCAACAAATGTGGTCAGAACAATCGCGATAAAAATGGTTGCTACATTTTTTCCGGCCCGTTTGATCAGGAAATTGATGATCGGATCAAAAAGTCCAGCATCCGACATCATGGTAAAATAAGAAATGGAGAAAATGAACAGAATCGCGGTACTTAACATCGTATTCATACCGGTCTTAATAAATCCGGCAATCTCCTCCAGACCGAATCCGGCCAGTACAGCCGCGATCAGCGGCAGTAAGATAAACGCCAGCGGCGGCGCCATCTTTTCCTTGATCAACACAAACATCAGGATGATCATCAGTGCAAATCCAATCAATGCTAACATTTCGTTACCCCCTATTGTTTTTTATTTCATCTGCTGTATCAGGCAGAATCAATCAAATGAGTATTTCTTTACTTCTTAATCTGCATAATGTCTTCCTCCTTATATTATCGGGAGCTGTTCTCTGCTCTCCAGATTTAATAACTCTACTATCGTTTTCTGCTCTCTTCCCGGACACACCACACTCAAAAACTCCTCTGCTTTCTTCATGGCTTGATCCCGGCTCAAGGGTCTTGCCACGCTGCCGGACGGGTCTTCCACTTCTGATTCGTAAACCGCACCATCCTGCATAGTAACTTTCACATGGCAGCCCCAGTGTTTTGGATACTGCCCGGTAAAGCGGTCCGCCGGACGTACAGCCACTCGCTCCAGCAGATTCTGAACAGCCGGATCAAATACCACTTCTGGTTCAAACTGCTCCATGCCGACGGTTCCGTAAAGGAAAGCGGCTGCGGCTGAATACGGTGTAGAGAATTTTGCATCCAGAACCGTTTTCGGATGAAGGCAGCCATCGCTTACCGCACACTGCTTATAACCAACCAGGTAGGTATCAATCTCAATCGCCTGAATCTGCTCTGCCAGAATTTCTGCTTCGGACATATTCCGAATTTTCAATCCCAAGCGTGCCTCCATCTGCTCCCGGATCTCCAGAATCCCGTCGATAGCACAGTGTGCGCTTCTGCAGCATGGATACGGTTTCATATCCATATTTAAAATTTCAAAAACCACGCCCAGCCCCTGACTGAGTTGTGAAATTGCTCCGCCGTCAGACATCGCAGTTAGCAGCCCCCCGTCCTTTGCTTCAAAGATATGCTCCGGTCCGGTCATTCCGGCTCTGGCCAGAAAAGCTGCCTCAATGCCGTCTGCTGCGGCCCTGGCCGGATGCAGGATCTTGCAGCTGCTTCCATCTCCCAGAAAGGCCCAGACACCGCTGGACTGGGTTCCTGCCATGCCGAGGGCTGACACGATCTGATCCACGCTCAGGTCCAGAAGCTTCGCGCAGGCTGCCGCGCACCCGAACACGCCGCAGGTTGCTGTGGCATGCCAGCCCCGGTTTCTATGGGCAGATACGCCAAAGGCCATGCCCACTCGGTTCACGGTCTCATAACCGCAGACCACCGCCAGCAGAAAGTCTTTGCCGCTCTTTCCCAGATACTCCGCACAGGACCAGGCCGCCGGAATCAGGCTGGCGCTTCCGTGGGTCTTGGATGCAGTGTGGACATCATCCAGTTCCAGGGTATGAGCCAGCATGGCATTGATCATGGCGGCTGTTGCCAGCGGATATTTTCCGGGATCTCCCCAGACGGAAACAAATCCCGGCCGGTTCAAATCCGCATCCGGTATTTCTGCCTGACATCCGCTCACCATTCCCAACGCTTTTTTTGCTGCTTCCACCAGCGGATCCTTTGCCGCTCCGGCTGCCACACTGACCAGATCAAGCACGCGAAGCGCGGCAGTCTCCCGCACGCGCTCCGGCAACTGGTCCCATGTGATGTCATGAATAAATTCTGCTAATCTCCGCAAATCCGACATACACACGCCCCATTTCTATTCTGCTTTGTAGGAGTTAATCAGGCTTCCTGCCAGAAGAACCTTCTTCTCAGCCTCGCTCACACCGTTTAACTCCAGCTCCATGGTGCGGGTGCTTCCGTCTTTTCCGATGATGGTTGCCTCGAACCGGGTTGCGCCCTCTTCTACTGCCTTGCGGATGCCAGGCAGGTATACATACTCGCCGACCTCCAGATTGATGTTGTCATCCGGATAAGTGAATGGCAGCATGCCCCAGTTTACGCAGTTGCTGCGATAACGCTTGGTTGCATATTCAATACAGATATTCGCCAGGCCGCCCAGTACCTTCTGGCAGCTTGCGGCATACTCACGGGCAGAACCATCACCCGGCCGTTTTGCGTATAATACAGAGCCGATTCCGGTAGTCTTCATAAGTTCCTCTGCCGGGGCGTTCACGCCAGCGGCTTTCAGAACCTCATAAAGCTCTGCGGTCTTTGCCGCATCGCCTGCCACGCGGGCTTTCTCATAAACCTGTACAGCCTTTGCATTGCCGACATACTCCGGATCTTTCCGGATCAGGGTGAACTCGGAAATCTTGTACGGATTGGAGCGGTAGGATGCTGTCTCACCGGACGGGATCAGTTCATCGGTGGTGGTTACCTCATCGCGGATCACACTTGCCACCTGAAGGAGCAGATTGTCAGTCAGGGCAGACATTTCCGGCCAGTCTTTGATGGACGGACCATAGACGATCTCGGTCTCCGGCTGCGCCTTTCCATAACCGTTGTAAACGATGTTATCATAAATATTGCTGTTAAACTCGTAGGACGGAACGGTGAACTCGACCGGGCAATCCTCTGCTGAGGTTAAATAACCGCCGTTGAACGCGGTTGCAGCGATAGACTTGGAATCCATCAGCGCTACAGATGCGATCTGGCCGTTTGCCGGGCTGGAGCCCTCGCGGTTCGGGAAGTTTCTGGTGCTGTGACGGATACAGAAATCGTTGTTGCCAGGAGCATCGGAAGCACCGAAGCACGGTCCGCAGAACGCGGTCTTCACGCGGGCACCATAGTTCATCAAATCATTTAACACACCAATCTTGTTTAACTCATACATGATCGGCTGGGATGCCGGGTAGATGTTTAACGGGAAAGTTCCAAGGCCGCGGTTTAACTTCTTTGCGATCTGGTCAACGGCATAGATGTTCTCGAAGGAACCTGCCGCACAGCCTGCGATAGCTGCCTGGTCTACCTTGATCTTGCCATTGTGGATTTTTGAACGCAGGTCTAAGTGGATGTCCTTATTATTCTCGAATACGCGCTCTGCTTCTTTCTCGACCATACCCAGATATTTATCCGGATCTGCAATAACATCTGCCAGCGGATATGCGTTGCTCGGATGGAACGGCAGCGCGATCATCGGAACGATGGTGTCCAGGTTGATCTCTACAATGCCGTCATACAGAGCCGCGTCACCCTGCTGCATACGCTTGAAATCGTCTGGACGTTTGTGGATTTCAAAGTACTCTTTTACCTTGTCATCGGTAGACCATACGGAAGAAAGACATGCGGACTCCGTAGTCATGGTATCAATGCCATTTCTAAAATCCATGGACATGCTGCTTACGCCAGGTCCGATGAATTCAAGCACTTTATTCTTTACAAAGTTGTTTTTAAACACCTTGCCAATGATACTCAGAGCCACATCCATCGGTCCTACCCACGGCTTCGGAGCACCGGTCATGAATACACCGATCACCTCCGGGTAATCAATCTCATAGTATTTTCCCAGCATCGCCTTTGCCAGCTCCGGACCGCCCTCGCCGATGGATACGGAACCCTGGGTGCCGTAACGGGTGTGGGAATCGGAAACGATGGACATGTCGCCAGATTTCACGATCATCTCACGCATGTACTGGTGGATAACTGCTTCATGCGGCGGAACAAAGATACCGCCGGACTTCTTGCATGCAGACTCTGCGTATTTATGTACATCGGTATTGATGGTGCCGCCGACTGCGCACAGACAGTTATGACAGTTGGTGAACACGCACGGCATCGGGAACTCTTTCAGTCCGCTTGCGTATGCAGTCTGTAAAATGCCTACGTAGGTGTTATCATATACACCCATGGAATCAAATTTGATTTCCAGATGCTCCATGTTTTCGGAGTGATTGTGCTTTTCCAGAACCTGATAGGTTAAAGTCTGTTTTTTACCCTCTTCCGCGGAAAGCTTTGCAGCTTCCTCTGCAGTGGCGATATGATCATTATTGACAATGTAATGTTTTCCTTCATGTAAGGTTACCATGTGAATAATCTCCTCTCATTTAGTCTCTGACGTAAACCCAGCCGTCCATGATTCTTCTTGCGGTGCGGGTTACGCCGCCCTTGATAACGTGCTCACCGTCCATCTTGACATCCACCTCGGTCACGCCGCTGGAGTGGCCGATCTTGATGATATCCTGACCCGGCGCCGGTTTTGCAATATCATTTACAATGGTTCCCGGAATTCTTGCCGCTGCTCCGGTTCCCACCGCAACGGTCATCGGATATGCCTTATGCAGGGCTCCTACCGAGATGGCCCGGCAGCAAATATCCATGGACTCTGCTTTTACTTCGTTCTTATCCATGTCAATGTAATCCTGCGGATCCGAGATGATGGATACCTTCGGTGCGGAGGTGGACTTGGTTCTTGCATCCTCCCATTTCTCTACGAATCCGCATTTTAATGCTGCGATGCAGCGGATACGCTCGATGTGCTCCATGAC
>OJRB01000613.1_pt1 | contig 20991 bp, 15 predicted proteins | sample 1599061 | NCBI WGS metagenome assembly OJRB01 (sample SAMN03922522, study PRJEB24848) | human gut metagenome | isolation source: stool sample | host: Homo sapiens | place: Germany | collected 2010-02 | reverse complement strand
GCCGTGCCGCAGCCGCCGGAGCGGTGCTTAAGCCGTAAGGCGGGAATTATGCGGTATTGCCTAAAGAAGCGTTCAGAGAAATAAGAGAGGGAAACACTGTAACATGGCACAATCTCGTTCCGGTAAAAAATCAACAAAGAACTCCTCCGGCAAAAAGAGCACAGCCTCCTCCCGCGGCACGGGCCGCAGCAGCACCGGGCGCTCCACATCCGCGCGCAGCAGTGCGGCCTCCCGCAGCCGTCAGCCGTCCCGCCGTGCCCAGCGCCGCGCCGAGACCCCGAACCTGGCCCGCAGCATCCTGCTGGTGGGGCTGGGTCTGCTTTGCGTTGCGCTCGTGCTTGTGCCCGGGCAGAATCTTTGGCGCACGCTGCGCAGCTGGTACTTTGGCGTTTTCGGTATCACGACCTATCTGGTCGGACCGTTCCTGCTGTACCTGGCCTACCTGCTGGCCACCGGCTACCGCGTCGCGCTGTTTGCGGGCAAGGTATCGCTGATGGGCGTGCTCTGCGCCAGCGTGCCGGTCATCTTCTCCAAGCTCAATATTGAGAACCTCAAGGTCGGGGAGATCGTCAAGATGCTCTTTACCCGCGGCGGTACCTACTTCTGGGAAGGCGGCGTCCTCGGTGCGCCCATCGGTGCCACGCTGCTGGCGCTGTTCGGGCGTCCCGCCTCCAACATTATCATGCTGCTCATCTTCCTGCTGGGGCTGATGTTCTTCTTTGCCATCACCCCCGCGGACGTCGTTCTGTTTGTAGACGGCCAGTACAAGACCCTGCAGGCCAAGCGCGAGGAGCGCGCCGCAGCCGAGCACGCTTACGACACCCGCCTGTTTGACCAGGAGCCTGAGGAGGAGAGCGTCGAGAATCTGACCGGTGCGCTGCCGGACAGCAGCCGCCCGCACCATCCGGTTTACGACGTCATCGCGGACACGAGCCGTTTCCCGAAGCAGACTCCGCCCGCCCCGCAGCGGCAGGCCGCCTACACGCCCCCCGTGACACCTGCTGTGCCCGAGGCACCGTTTGCCGCCAAGCCCGCCGCCCAGCCCCATGCGTCGTTTGACGTGGATCTTGGCCCCAGTGCAGGGGAAAACGCCCGCCAAAAGGCCGTCAGCGATGACCCGCTGAAGCCGGTCAGCATCGGCCCGGGCGGCACGTTCGGTATGGATCCGCTGTCCAACCGGGCCAACAGCACACTGCGCCACACCCAGCCCCAGCCTGCTCCCGCACCGAAGGAGGATTTTGAGCTGCAATTGCAGCCTGCCTCAGAGCCTGTCGCGCCGGTGTACAGCACCCCGCTGACCCCGGTCACGCCCGCGCCCGCCGCACAGGCGTCCCCCGCGCCGCAGGACGAGCTGGATGCGCTCATCAACCGCGCTGTCAGCGGCCACGCGCCTTACTATACGCCGCAGGAGGTCAGTGCCGAGACAACGCTGGATCTGCCGCAGCCTACCGAGTTTGAGACCCCGCTGACGCCTGTCCCGCAGGAGCCCAAATTTGACACGCCTCTCATTCCCGTGGAGGACGAGCCCGAGCCGATCCCTGTCGAACTGCCGCAGCTGGATATGACAGGCCGTGTGCAGGGCGATACGATGGTCCTTTCTCCGGCTGATCTTGCTGCACAGATGGCCGCAGACGCTGCGCCGCTGGGTACGCCCGCCCCCGCAGCTGTGCCCGCCGCACCGGAGGCCCCCGCTGTTTCCGCCCCGATCCCGACACTGGGCGGCAGCTTCAGCGATACCGGCAGTGCGGTCAGTGCTGCCTGGCAGTCCGGGCGCTCTGTCTCCGAAATGCTGGATGATATGCTGGCCGAGACACCCGCCGCCCCTGCCCAGCCTGTTGTTGAGGCTCCGGCCCCGGCAGCCGATTCCTACACCGCCGCACCGGCTGCCGCCCCGCAGCCGTACCAGTCTGCCCCTGCCATGACCCGCCCTGCGGCGGAAACGACCCAGAGCAGCTTCACTGTGCCCCGGCAGGGGGAGGCTGCCCGCGTGCAGGTCAGCACCGCTGTCGGCAACTCTGCCGGTGCGCCCATCCATACGCCGCCCTGTGCGGCCAAGGCCGACCCCAACGCCATGCGTCTGCCCACCTCGGAAGAGCAGCCGCCGGAGCCCTACTGCTATCCGTCGCTGAATCTCTTTAACGCCACGCGCCCCGACGACGAGGCCGGGGCCGCCCGCGAAATGAAGAAAAACGCGGACATTCTGGTCAACACGCTGGACAGCTTCGGCGTCAAGACGACGATGCTCGACATCTGCCGCGGCCCGTCCGTCACCCGGTATGAGCTGCAGCCCCAGGCCGGTATCAAGGTCAGCCGCATCACAAGCCTGGCCGACGACATCGCCCTGAACCTGGCCACCGCGGGTGTGCGCATTGAAGCGCCCATCCCCGGCAAGCCCGCCGTTGGCATCGAGGTCCCGAACAAGATCCGCTCCACCGTCAACATCCGCGCAGTCTTTGAATCCCAGAATTATATCAACATGCGCAGCCCGCTGACGATGGCTCTCGGCAAGGACATTGCCGGTACGGCGCAGGTCGCGGATCTCTGCAAGATGCCTCACCTGCTGATTGCCGGTTCCACCGGCAGCGGTAAATCCGTCTGCGTCAACTCCATTATCATCAGCTTCCTGTTCCGCTCCGGCCCCGAGGATGTCAAACTCATTCTGATCGACCCGAAGGTCGTCGAGCTGGCCGAGTACAACGGCATTCCGCACCTGCTGATGCCCGTCGTCACCGAGCCGCGCAAGGCTGCCGGTGCGCTGGGGGCCAGCGTGGCCGAGATGGAGCGCCGCTACAAGCTCTTTGCCGAGAACAACGTCCGCGAGATCAAGGCCTACAACAAGCTGGCCGCCCAGACCGGCATGGAGCACCTGCCCTATATCGCCATCGTCATTGACGAGCTGGCCGACCTGATGATGGTCGCGGGCAAGGAGGTCGAGGACTATATCTGCCGCATCGCGCAGAAGGCCCGCGCTGCCGGCATCCACCTGATCGTTGCGACCCAGCGCCCCAGCGTGGACGTCATCACCGGCCTTATCAAGGCTAACATCCCCAGCCGTATCGCCTTTGCCGTTTCCAGCCAGATCGACAGCCGCACCATTCTGGACAGCGGCGGTGCCGAAAAGCTGCTGGGCAACGGTGATATGCTCTTCCTGCCCGTCGGTGCGTCCAAGCCCGTGCGTGTGCAGGGTACCTTTGTGACCGATGAGGAGATCGGCGCGGTGCTGAGCTTTATCAAGTCCACCTCCACCGCCCAGTACGATGAAGAAATGATTGCCGAAATGGAGCGCCGCGCCGTTGCCGAAAAGGGCAGCAAGAAGGGCAGCGACGATGACGGAGACGGCGGCGGTGCATTGGACGCCATGTTTGAGCAGGCCGTTGAGTGCGTTATTGAGGCCGGACAGGCCAGCACCAGCCTTTTGCAGCGCCGCTGCAAGCTGGGCTACGCCCGCGCCGCCCGCATCATGGACCAGATGGAGCAGGAAAAGATCATCGGCCCCTATGAGGGTGCCAAGCCCCGCGCCGTGCTTGTGACCAAGGCCGAGTGGGAGGAGCGCAAGCTGAACGGCCAGTATGACGGGTAAGCGCTTTGCCCGCCTGGCCGCGGCGGTTGCCGTCTGCCTGCTGGTGCTTGCCGCGTTCGTCGTCCAGCTTTTGGGCGGCAGGGGCAGCGTTCCCGGCTGGCAGCAGCTGCGCGCCGCGCTCGGCGTACCGCTCCAAACCGAGGAAAGCGCTCCGCAGACTGCGGACGGCAGCACCGTCGTGTATGTGCTGGATGTCGGGCAGGGCGATGCCGTGCTGCTTTGTCAGGACGGTGCGTACTGCCTGATCGACACCGGTCCCGTCGAGGCTGAGGACGCGCTGCTCTATGACCTGGACGTGCTGGGTGTGCCGTCGCTTGACTATCTTGTGCTGACCCATCCCCACGCAGACCACACCGGCAACGCCCGCGCGGTGCTGCGCACCCTCCCGGTCAAGACCCTGCTGCTGCCGCTGTGGCAGCCCACGGCGGATGAGACCGCTGACTGGCCGCGCCATCTCGCAGAGCTGGCCGCCGACAGCGGAGCAGAAATTCTCACAGCAGAAGCCGGAGAGGAATACCCGCTTGGCAGCGGCAAGCTGCAAATTTTGCAGGGCGGCAGCGAGGATGCCGACAGCGTCAACGATGCCTCGCTCTGCACGCTGTTCACGGCGGGCGATTTCCGCTTTCTCGATACCGGCGACGCAGAGGCAGACGCCGAGCAGCGTCTGGTCGATACCTACGGCCCGACCCTGCATGCCACTCTTTTCAAGGCGGGGCATCACGGGTCCTACACCTCCAACAGCCTGACCTTTATGCAGGCGGTCCGGCCCGAGGCCGTGGCCGTCAGCTGCGGGCTGCACAACGATTACGGCCATCCGCACCGCGCTGCCCTGCAAAATTACGCAGAAGTCGGTGCCGAGGTATGGCGCACTGACCTGGAGGGCAGCCTCACCTTCATCTGGCAGAACAACACCCTCAACGTGGAAACTTCCGCGGACTCCGCCGATTTTGCGGCGTAAAAATAAGGAGTAGAAAATGACGATTACGGAACAGTTCAAAGCCAAACGCTGCGTTTTCTCTATCGAATGCTTCCCGCCGAAACAGATCACCCAGATGGATAAGCTCAAGGACACCCTGCGCCAGATGCAGGCCATGGACCCCGGCTTCATCAGCGTCACCTTCGGTGCTGGCGGCTCTGCAGGCGGCGTCTCCACTGCGGAGGTGGCCGACTACATTCAGAACGAGCTGCATATCCCCACGCTGGCGCACCTGATCTGCATGGGCAACGACGAGACCCGTGCAGCGGAGATTTTGGATCAGCTGGAATCTGTCGGCGTCCGGGATGTGCTGGCCCTGCGCGGGGACCGCACCCCGTCCCGCCCGGACAGCCCCGACTTCAAACACGCCAGTGACCTGACGTCCTTTATCAAATGGAAGAAGCCGGAATTTTCCGTTCACGGTGCCTGCTACCCGGAGGGCCACCCCGAGGCCGACAGCCTGCTGCATGACGTTGAGAACCTGCGCATCAAGCAGGCCGCTGGTGCCGAGCACCTGCTGACCCAGCTTTTCTTTGACAACATGCACTTTTACCGCTTTCTGAATCTGGCACGCCGCGCAGGCATCACGCTGCCGGTCTCTGCCGGTGTCATGCCCATCGTCAAGCGCAGCCAGATCGAACGCACCGTTTCGCTTTCTTCGGCCAGCCTGCCGTCTGAGTTCACCCGTATGATCTCCCGCTATCAGGACGACCCGGCCAGCCTGTACGACGCCGGTATCGACTACGCCGTCAGGCAGCTGCGCGACCTCATTGAGGGCGGCGCAGACGGCATCCACCTGTACGCAATGAATGACGCCGCCGTGGCCGCGAAGGTCTACGACGGCATCAGGGATCTGCTGTAATGGAGTGCCGCAAGCCCGCCGCCATTGACCGCGCCACGGCGCTGCGCTACATGGGTGCGTCCGGCTGGACGCCCGATGCCGCCACCGCGGCCCTGCTGGACAAGGCCGAGCAGACCGTGCTGACCGCTGCTGCGCCGCGTGCGGTGTACCGCCGTCTGCCGCGCACCGCCCTGCCGCTGGAAAACTGCGGCAGCGACCTGACGCGCCATCTGCAGGGCTGCGACGAGGTCCTTCTGCTGGCAGCGACCCTCGGGGCCGAGGTGGACAAGCTTTTGCGCCGCATGGAACTGACTGACATTGCCCTGGCCGCCGCGGCAGACGCGCTGGCCTCGGTACTTTTGGAACAGGTCTGTGACGAGCTGGAGAACGAAATACGCACTCAGATCGAGGCGCAGGGTGTCTTTATGACCGGGCGCTACGCGCCGGGCTACGGTGACTGCCCGCTGGAGCTGAACGACGCGCTCTGCCTTGCGGCGGACACGGTGCGCGGCTGCGGCCTGGCCGTGACGCCCCAGCACCTTTTGACCCCCCGCAAGAGTACCACCGCCATTTTAGGCATTGCCGACCATCCCGTGACCGGCACCCGCGCAGGCTGTGCGACCTGCCATTTAAAGGAGACCTGCTCGTTCCGCAAGCGCGGCACGACCTGTTTCACACAAGACTGATAGGGGAGAAGCGTATGCAGATTCGTGAAGTTTTTGACCGCAAGCGGTTTGTTTTTCTGGACGGCGGCATGGGCACCCAGCTGCAGGCACGCGGTCTGCAGCCCGGGCAGAAGCCCGAGCTTGCCGCGCTGGAAATGCCGGAGGTTTTAACGGCCATCCACACTGACTACGCCAACGCGGGCGCGGATATTCTGCTGGCAAATACCTTTGGTGCCAACGCCAAGAAGCTGACCGGCTGCGGCCACACGGTGGAGGAGGTCGTTTCCGCTTCCATCGCCTGTGCGCGCAAGGCCGCCGAGACCACCGGCGCGTGTGTGGCGTTGGACATCGGCCCTCTGGGTGAGCTGCTCGTCCCCGCGGGCACGTTGGCGTTTGAGGATGCCTACAATGAGTTTGCACAGGTCATACGCGCCGGTGCGGCGGCAGGGGCTGACCTCGTCTTTTTGGAGACGATGACCGACCTGTATGAGCTGAAGGCCGCCATCCTCGCCGCCAGGGAAAACTGCGATCTGCCTGTTTTCACCTCAATGAGCTTTGAGAGCCGCGGGCGCACCTTCACGGGCTGCACCGTCGAAAGCTACGCCGTCACGGCAGCGGGTCTCGGCGCGGACGCCGTGGGCATCAACTGCTCGCTCGGCCCCAAGGAGATTCTGCCCTTCGCGCAGCGCCTCTGCCGCAGCGTGCCCGCAGGTGTTCCGGTCTTTGTCAAGCCGAACGCCGGTCTGCCGAACCCCGACGGCAGCTACAATCTCGACCCGGATGAATTTGCCGCCGAGATGAAGGAGTACGCCGCCATCGGCGTTTCGATGGTCGGCGGCTGCTGCGGCACGACGCCCGCGTTTATCGCCAGGCTGCATGAGACCTTCAGCCCGCTGACCCCGGCTGACAAGATCCCCATCCGCCGCAGCTGTCTGTGCACGCCGGTCCGCTTTGTGGAGGTCGACGGCATCACTGTGGTGGGGGAGCGCATCAATCCCACCGGCAAAAAACGGCTGCAGCAGGCCCTGCGGGACGGCGACAGCGCCTACCCCTGCACTCAGGCTGTGGCCCAGGCCGAGGCCGGTGCGCAGGTGCTCGACGTCAACGCGGGCCTGCCCGGCATCGACGAAGCCGCCACGCTGGAGCAGCTTGTCAAGGATTTGCAGGCTGTCACCGACCTGCCGCTGCAGCTCGACTCCTCGAATCCCGAGGCCCTGTCCCGTGCGCTGCGCATCTACAACGGCAAGCCCATCGTCAACTCGGTCAACGGCGAGCCGGAGACGCTGGAAAAGATTCTGCCGCTCTGCAAAAAGTACGGCGCCGCCGTCGTCGGCCTGGCGCTGGACAAGGGCGGTATCCCGCCGACAGCCGCGGGCCGCTTTGCGATTGCTCAACGCATTGTCGCCGCTGCCAACGCCGCCGGTATCCCGAATGAGGACATCTACATTGACTGCCTGACGCTGACCGCCAGCGCCCAGCAGGAGGGTGCCGTCCAGACGCTGGAGGCTCTGTCCCGCTGCAAGCGTGAGCTGGGCGTGCGCACTGTGCTGGGCGTGTCGAACATCAGCTTCGGCCTGCCGTGCCGCGGCTACCTGAACACAACGTTTTTGACGATGGCCATGTCTGCCGGGCTCGACCTTGCCATCATGAATCCCAACACGCCGGAAATGATGGCTGCCGTGCGCGCCTACCGCGTGCTGACCTCGCAGGATTTACAGAGCACCGACTACGTTGCCGCCTATGCCGATGTGCAGATTCAGACGACGCAGACGAGCAAGTCCGCCGCCACCGTGGCCGAGGTCGGCGCCGCCGCACCGGGCGGGGACGCCCTGTTTGAGGCTGTGCGCCGCGGCCTGAAGGCCGAGGCTCGCGCCGCCGCGGACGCCGCGCTGACAATGCGCGAACCGCTGGACGTAGTGAATGTCTCGCTGATCCCCGCACTGGACGCCGTGGGCGACGGCTTTGAGAAAGGCACGGTATTCCTGCCGCAGCTTTTGCAGGCCGCCACCGCCGCGCAGGCTGCGTTCGAGGCCATCAAGGCCAAAATTGCCGCCTCCGGCCAGGCGCAGGGCAGCAAGGGCAAGATCGTCATTGCCACAGTCAAGGGCGACGTGCATGACATCGGCAAGAACATTGTCCGTGTCATCCTCGAAAATTACGGCTATGACGTGCTCGACCTCGGGCGCGACGTTGACCCCGAGCGTGTCGTAGAGGCCGTGCGCCAGACCGGTGCAAAGCTCGTCGGCCTGTCGGCCCTGATGACGACCACCGTCCCCAATATGCAGGCCACGATCGAGGCCCTGCATGCCGCGCACCTTGACTGCAAGGTCATGGTCGGCGGCGCGGTGCTGACGCCCGACTACGCCCGGGACATCGGTGCCGACTACTACTGCAAGGATGCCAAGGCCAGCGCTGATTTGGCCAAGCAGCTTTTAGGCTGATTGTATAGAGCCGCGTTTCACGAAGAAACGCGGTTTTTTTCACAATTGTAAAATCTTACCTTTGTCAGCAAATCACCATTGCAGGGAAGTTCCAATTGATGTATAATAGTTGTGTTTATTGTTTTTGGACATTTTCCTTTATTTGTCTGTTTTAGGAGCGTATCTTTTGAAGCACATAGCCAAAATCGCAGCGTTCACCGCGATTTTTCTGATTATAAATCTGATTCTCTGCGGCTTTATGCCGCCCGATAACGGTTCCAGCCTTGACATGTGGCGCAGCTACCACCAAAAGCAGTCCATTGACATTGCCGTCATTGGCTCTTCACTGGCTTCCTGCGCCCTGCCCGAAGAAGAACTCGCCGCCGCAACAGGGGAGACTGTTGCACTGATGGCAACAAACGCCCAAAGCTTGGATATGTCGCAGATCGCGCTGGAGACCCTGCTTCGGGAGCATTCTCCCCGGTATGTGATCCTTGTCATGGATCTGACCAACATGACAGGCAAACCCTATGCCAAAGCCCAAAAGGCTTTTTTATATGCAGAGCTGCAGACGGACTCCTGGAAGGATAAGCCCGCTGACCTGCTGCGCTACATGACCAGCCGTGATAACTTTACAGGTGCAGATTCCCTGAATGCGCTTTTGCCCTGGCAGAGCGGCAGCTGGCCCACCGACTGGCCCGCTACGATCCAACAAAAATGGAATGCCGTGCTGAATCGTCTGCCGCACCGGCGCGGTGCGGCCCATGCCCAGCCGGAGGATGCCGCGGTCATCAACTTTGACACTGTCGGTGCGGAGAACACCTGGAACCAGAACGCCCACGACTTTAGCGCGCAGCACATTGAGGAGCTGACCTCCATGCTGCAGCTCTGTCAGGAGAACGGCACACGCCTTTTGCTCATCAGCGCGCCCAAGACCACGCTGGATGTCGTGAGCTACGAGACGTATTTTGACGACTACGCCTACTTCAAGCAGCTGGCAGCGGAGTATGGGGCTTCCTATTATGACTTTAACCTTGCAAAGCCGGAGCTGTTTGAGAACAAAGAGCCTGACTATCACAAGGATTTCACCCACATGAATGCTGTCGGCGGGCATGCGTTCAGCCTGAGCATGGCAAAGTTTCTGGCCATGCTGGACGCCGGGCAGGATGTGGAATCGTTGTTCGAGACGCCGTCAGAATATCTGGCTGCTGTAAACTATATCACCAACGTCTACCTGACGCCAGAGGTTCACCCGGACAAGATTTTGCTGCTGGCCGGTTCCTACCACGGTCCGTCCGTACAGGCTGAATACGAGTTCTGGGTCAAAGCGCCGGGGGAGAGCGAATACAGCCGGGTTTCCGCGTATTCTACCCGCTCCTGGACCGAGTACGCAGCGGCGGAGCACGGCACCTACCAGTTCCGCGTGAATGCCCGTATTGTTGGTTCTTCCGCCGATTTTGAGCGATATTATGAATGTTCTGTCGATTTTTGATTTTGTGGATGGTGTAGTGTGGAAATCTATTCCCTGAGTTTCTTCCTGCTGGTCAGCGTTGGACTCATTTTATATTATACTGTTTTCAGCCGCTGCCAATGGATCTGCCTGCTGGGGTTGAGCCTGCTGTTTTTTACCGCCAGTGGCTGGAAGGGCCTTGTTTTTCTGCTTTTCACTGCGTTGACGATCTGGCTCGGCGGCTTGCAGCTGGCAAAGCTGGATGCCGATTCCGCCGCGCGGCGAAAGGCTCCGGGCATAACCAAGGACGAAAAAAAGGCCATCAAAGCACAGGCGGTGCGCTGCAAAAAATGTCTTGTTGCTGCTGTGCTGACTGCCAACTTTCTTGTGCTTGGCTACTTCAAATACTGGTCCTATTTTGCGGAGCTGCTCTCCGGTGCATTTTCGGCCACAGCGCCGTCCTCACTGGGGCTGGTCATGCCGCTTGGCATCAGCTTTTACACGTTTCAGGCCGTCGGTTATCTGATTGACTGCTACCGTGGTCGGCACCCGGCAGAGAAAAACTACGTCCGCTTTCTGCTTTTCATCAGCTTTTTCCCGCAGCTGATCCAGGGCCCCATCAACCGCTACGGAGAGATGGCCCCGCAGCTCACTGCCCGTCACATCTGGAACTGGGAGCGTACCAAGCGTGCACTGTTCCTGTTTCTGTTCGGTGCAATGAAGAAATATGCCATCGCAAACCTGACCGCCCCGACGATTGCCGCCATCCTCGACGGCAATGACCCCAAGCTGGCCGGTTCTATGGCACTGCTGGCCATTTTGCTGTACTCGCTGCAGCAGTATGCGGATTTTTCCGGCGGCATTGATATGGTATTGGGTGTTGCGCAGCTGTACGGCATTGAGATGATGCCCAACTTCCGGCAGCCGTATTTTTCTACCTCGCTGGGGGATTTCTGGCGGCGCTGGCATATTTCGCTGGGTGCGTGGATGCGTGATTACCTGTTCTATCCCTTTGCACTGACCAAGCCGATGCAGCGCTTCGGCAAGTGGGCCACATCGCATTGGGGCAAGCATTTTGGCCGTGTGCTGCCCGCTGCAGTCGCCAACCTGCTTGTGTTTGCCGTGGTCGGCATCTGGCACGGCCCGCAGGCGCACTACCTTGCCTGGGGTCTGTATAACGGTCTTGTCATTGCGCTGGCTGACCTGCTGGAGCCCGCTTTCAAAAAGCTCAACACGGCGCTGCACATTCCTACCGAAAGCCGCGGCTGGCACGTTTTTCGCATCTTGCGGACCTTTATCATCGTCAACATTGGCTGGTACTTTGACCGCAATGAGTTTGTGCAGGGGTGCATCTACCTGCGCAACACCTTTACGGATTTCAATTTGTCCGCATTGGCCGCGAATGCACCCGGCGCTTTCGCGGCAGTCTCCGGCCCGGCCTGGGGGCTTGTCATCATCAGTACCCTTCTGGTCTTTGCCCATAGTGTGCTGAAGGAACAAGGCCGCGACCCTTACGCAGTGGTACAGCGGCTGCCGCTTGCGCTGCGCTGGGGTTTATACTATCTTGTTATTTTCATGGTACTCCTCAGCTTTATCTGCGTCAATGAAACCGTTGGTTTCCTCTATGCCAACTTTTAAGAAAAGAGCTTTCTATGCAAACAAACATTCTGGACTGGCTTGAAGCCACGTCCGCCCGCTGCCCGGATGCCCCCGCTGTGGGGGATGACCAGACAGACTGTACCTGGGCACAACTGGCCGACACGGCCCGCCGCGCCGGCAGCTTTCTGGCGTTCCGCACGATGCCGCGCCGCCCGGTGGCATTTTACCTGGAAAAATCCGTTTCCGCCTTTGCTGCCATGCTTGGCACCGTCTACGCGGGTTGTTGCTACTCGGTGCTTGACACCCGCCAGCCCGCTGCCCGCACTTTGCAGGTATTGGATACTTTGACCCCTGCATTTCTTGTTACGGACGAGGCCCACGCTGCCGCAGCCGCCGCGCTGGGGTACAGCGGGCAAATCATCCGGCTTGACGATCTGCTGGCCGCACCCGCGGACGCTGCCCTGCTGGCAGCCCGCCGTCGTCAGGCTGTGGACGTTGACCCTCTGTATATCAACTTCACAAGCGGAAGCACCGGTGTGCCAAAAGGCGTCACCGTCAGCCACCGCTCGGTGCTGGATTTTATCCCGCAGTTTGCCGAAATTTTCGGCATCACACAAAACGATATTCTGGGCAATCAGGCTCCCTTTGACTTTGACGTTTCGGTCAAAGACCTGTACACGGCACTGTACACGGGGGCTAAGGTGCAGATCATCCCGCGCGCTTATTTCAGTCAGCCCACAAAACTCATGGACTATCTGGCAGACCATGAGGTCACCATACTTGTCTGGGCCGTCAGTGCCATGTGCTTTGTCTCCATCATGAACGGCTTCAGCTACCGTATACCTTCCCACGTGCGGCAGGTATTGTTCAGCGGCGAAGTCATGCCCATCAAGCACCTGATGAAGTGGAAGTCCGCTCTGCCGCACGCCCGGTTCGTGAACCTCTACGGCCCGACAGAAATTACCTGCAACTGCACCTACGCCATTTTGCCGGACCGCGATTTTGCTCCGGATGAGGCGCTGCCCATCGGACGCGCGTTTCCCAACGAAAAGGTCTTTCTGCTGGACGAGAACGACGCCCTTGTCACCGTGCCCGGGCAGGCAGGGGAGATCTGCGTTTCCGGTACGGCGCTTGCCCTCGGCTACTATGCTGACCCTGTGCGCACAGCGCAGGCCTTTACCCAGAATCCGCTGAACACCAACTGGTATGAGCGTATTTACCGCACCGGTGATCTGGCCCGCTACGACGAAAGCGGCAGCCTGTATTATATTGGCCGCCGGGATTTCCAGATCAAGCACATGGGACACCGCGTAGAGCTTGGCGAAATTGAAGCTGCCGCTATGCGCTGCGACGCTGTGACCCGTGCCTGCTGCACGTTTGATGCCGAACGCCAGCGGCTCCACCTGTTTTACACGGGCAGCTGTGAGAAAGCCGCCCTGCTGGCTGCGCTGAAAGAAAGTCTGCCGCCTTTTATGCAGCCGAATACTGCTGTGCAGCTGGACGAGATGCCGCTGAATAAAAACGGCAAAATTGACCGCACGGCACTGGCTGCCCTGACGAAAAAAGGAGCCCATAAATGACCGACGCTTCTTTACAAAAAATTGCTGCCGCCTACAGCACACCGACGTTTGTCTTTGACACTGACGCTTTGCAGGCCCGCGTGCGCGCTATTCAGACGATCTGGGGCAGGGAAATCGACCTTTGCTATTCCATCAAAGCCAACCCATTCCTGCTGCCTGCCATGATGCAGGTCACTGCGCGGCTGGAAGTATGCAGTCCCGGAGAGCTTTCGCTCTGCGAGAGCCTGCATGCTGCGGATGCACGTGTTATCTATTCGGGTGTTAATAAGACGCCCGTGGATATTGCCCGCGCCGTGGCCGACGGCGTCGGCACCTGCACAGCGGAATCTCTGCTGCAGGTCCGCTATCTGCAGGATGCTGCACGCAAGGCCGCCAAACGGCTGCCTGTGCTGCTGCGGCTGAACGCGGGCAGTCAGTTCGGCATGTCAAAGGAGGATCTTTTCACCGCATTGGCGCATCGCAGGGAAACACCTGATCTGGAGTTTATCGGCATTCACTACTTTGTCGGGACCCAGCGCAAAAAGCTGGTCAATCAGCAAAAAGAGCTGGCCATGCTGCGGGAACTGTACGCTGAAATTGAGCAGACCTTCGGCCTGCGTCTGCCGGAACTGGAATACGGCCCAGGGCTGGCGGTGCCGTATTTTGACGGCGACGATTTTACCGACACACTGTCCCCGGCCAAAGACCTTGCGCCAGCACTGCGCGAAGTCAGCAGCTGGGTCCATCTGACCGTTGAGATGGGCCGCTTTTACACCGCCGAATGCGGTTATTACCTGACCACCGCCATGGACTGCAAGGACCACGGCGGGCAGCACTACTGCATTGTGGACGGTGGAATGAACCACCTGAATTATCTTGGCCAGATCATGGGTATGAAACGCCCGCATCTGCGCCATTTTGCTGCCCGGGCAGCTTCCGTACAGGACTGGACACTTTGCGGCAGCCTTTGTACTACGAACGATGTTCTTGTGCGCAGTATGCCGCTGGCCGGACTATGCCCCGGCGACCTGCTTGTTTTTGAAAACACCGGTGCCTACTCTGTTACGGAAGGACTTGGTCTGTTTTTGAGCCGCGACCTGCCGCAGGTCATTCTGTGGCAGAACGGCGCGCCGTACCCGGTACGCAGCGAAACGCCGACCTATCCCATCAATACACCCGCTGTGTAAAATAATTTAAAAAGGAGAAATACCAATGGAACGTTTACTGGAAATTTTAAGCGAAATCAAAGAGGACGTGGATTTTTCTACCTGTACAACGCTGATCGATGACGGCATCCTGGACTCTTTCGACATTCTGCAGATCATCTCGGCCCTGAATGAGGAATACGACATTTCGATCCCCGCATCCGAAATCATGCCGCAGAACTTCAACAGCGCCGAGGCCCTTTACAAGATGGTCCAGCGCCTGCAGGAAGATTGATGTCCGAAATGCCCGGAATACCCGAAATATAAGATAACGCTTGCATTTATTCCAAACTTATTGTATAATACTAAAAGCGGACAGGGCTGAATTGCGCTGTTTCGCGTACAGATGCAGGTCCCGCGCGTGGGCAGCCTGTGAACCATGTCAGGCGGGGAACCGAGCAGCATTAAGCGGCGCTTGCCCAGTGCCGCGGTCAAGCCTGCATCTGTACGCAAAGCAGCGCAGCCGCGTGCTCTGCCCGCTGTTTTTTGTAGCTTTGCAGGAGGTGAGCCGATGTACCGTGCCCTGTATCGAAAATGGCGTCCCCAGCGCTTTGCGGACGTGGTTGGCCAGACGGCCATCGTCACGGCCCTGCAGAACCAGATTTCTGCCGGGCGCATCGGCCATGCGTATCTGTTTACCGGCACCCGCGGCACCGGCAAGACGACCTGCGCCAAGATCTTTGCCAAGGCGGTCAACTGTCTGGACACCTCCAGCCCTGACCCCTGCGGCGAGTGTGAAATTTGTAAGGGCATTGACTCCGGCTCCGTCATGGACATCATCGAGATGGATGCCGCGTCGAACAACGGCGTTGACGACATCCGCGACCTGCGCGACGAGGTGGCCTATCTGCCGTCAGTCTGCAAGTACAAGGTCTACATTATCGACGAGGTGCACATGCTCTCCACCGCGGCGTTCAACGCGCTGCTCAAAACGATGGAGGAACCGCCCGAGCACGTCATCTTTATCTTAGCCACCACCGAGGTGCAGAAGGTTCCCGTCACGATTTTGAGCCGCTGCCAGCGGTATGACTTCACCCGCATCACGGCGGATGACATTGCCGGGCGGCTGCTCTACGTAGCCGGGCAGGAGAAGATCGAGCTGGACGAGAACGCCGCACAGTTGATTGGCCGTCTGGCCGACGGTGCCATGCGTGACGCGCTGTCCATTCTGGACACCTGCGCCGGTGTCGACAACCACGTGGACGAGGCGCTCGTCCGCCGTATGGCCGGTGTCACGGACAGAAGCTACCTGTTTGAGATCAGCGACGCCATCGCGGCAGGGGACTCCGTCACTGCACTGGAAAAAATCGCCGAGCTACGCCAGCAGAGCGTCGATATGCGCCGCCTCTGCATGGAGTTAGCCGGGCATTACCGCAATCTGATGCTCTGTGCGCTGCCGGGCGGCACGTCGCTTCTGACCGGCATCTCGCCGGAGGAGGAGGCCGCCTACACCCAGCGCAGGGACTTCCCGCAGCGGGAGGCCATCCGTGCGGTCAATGCGTTCGGCTCGGCACTTGAGAAAATGAGCCGCGGCACTGACCAGCGCATTGAGCTGGAGCTGGCGATTTTCTCGCTGACCCAGCCCGAGACTGCCGCCGCACCTGTTATCATCCAGCAGCCCGCCCCGGCAGCACCCGCCGCGCCCCAGGCGTTCGCCAGCGCGCCGCGCGCCTACACAGCAGCACCGCCGGTACAGGCTGCGCCCTCTGTAGTGCCGCCCGTGGTACAGCCGCAGAGCGTTCCCGCCGCTGCACCGGATGATGTACCGCCGCCCATTGACGATGACCCGCCGTTCCTGCAGCCGGAACTGAAGCCCGCCCCGCAGCAAACTCCCGCGCCGGTACCTCCAGCACCCTCTGCCCCGGCCCCGCGTAAGGCCGAGCCGCCGCGGCAGGCAGGCCCGCTGGAGCCGTTCGCCTTCTGGCCCGCCGTGCTGGCCGATTTGGAGGAGAATGATGCGATGCTCATCTCCTTTTTGCGCGGCACCCGGGCCTATTGCGACGGCAAGCGCGTGCTGTTTGAGTGCAGCGACGCCTTCCGCGATTATATCCGCAATAACCGGGAGGTCAGCAAGCGTCTTAAGGAAACTATCTACCGTGTATCGCGCACCAAGTACAGTATCGGCCCCTATGAGGAGCCAAAGACCGACGACACCACCGCTGCCGTCAGCCTGGATGAGACCCTGCACACGATGCAGGCGCTTGGTGTCGACTTAAAAATCGTTGATAAATAATTATTTTTGGAGGACACAACCATGAAAGCAAGACTGCCCAAGGGCTATGGCCGACCCGATCCCAACGCCATGATGCGTCAGGTCCAGAAGATGCAGGACGACATCCGCGCCAAGCAGGAGGAGCTCGAAGCCAAGGAGTACACCGGCACCGCCAGCGGTGAGATGGTCACTGTCACGATGAACGGCAAGCATGAGATCACCGCCGTCAAGATCAAGCCCGAGGCCGTCGACCCCGATGATATTGAAATGCTTGAGGATCTGATTGCCGCCGCCGTCAACAGCGCCGCCGCTGCCGTTGACAAGGACTCCGAGGAGGAGATGTCCAAGATGACCGGCGGTCTGAACATCCCCGGTCTGGGTTAAGAGGCTGCCTATGTTCAACAACAATGTTGAGCCGCTGGAAAATCTGATCGACCAGTTTGCCCAGTTTCCCGGCATTGGCCGCAAAAGTGCGGTGCGTATGGCCTATCAGGTCATGTCGATGCCGCCCAAGCAGGCCATGGAGCTGGCCAAGGCGATTGAGCACGCCAAAAGTGACCTGCACCGCTGCCGCATCTGCCAGGACTACACCACTGGCGATGTCTGCAAGATCTGCGCCTCCCAGAAGCGTGACCGCAGCATTATCTGCGTGGTCGAGGGCCCGCGCGACATCAAGTCGATTGAGCGCACCCACGAGTACAACGGCCTGTACCATGTGCTGCACGGCCTGATTTCGCCGATGGATGGCATCGGTGCTGATCAGCTCTGCATCAAGGAGCTGCTGGCCCGTCTGAATGACACCGTCAAGGAGGTCATCATGGCCACCAGCCCGACGGTGGAGGGCGAGGCCACGGCGATGTATATCGCCAAACTCATCAAACCGCTGGGCATCAAAACGACCCGCCTGGCCTATGGCCTGCCCGTCGGCTCGAGTCTGGAATACGCCGATGAGACGACGCTGTACCGTGCCATGGCTGGACGCGGCGAGATGTAAAAAAATTCCTGTACCGCTTTTGCCGGTACAGGTTTTTTATTGCAGCTTTATTTCAGCAGACCGTAATCCCGCAGACAGCGCTGTACACCCGTCAGGGTATCGTCAAAGCCGACGCCCGCTGCCGCACGGAACCTGCCGCCGTCCATCAGCAGGCTGCGCGGCCAGTCTGCCGCCTCTATGACGGGGTGGATGTCCAGCAGCGCACAGGCACGCCAGGCCGTCGTGACCATGTCGCAGTCGTTCTCGCTGCCAAAGTTGTACACACCGCCCGGCAGTTCCATGGCCTGGGTCAGCCGCTCCACGGCCTCCCGCACATAGGTGATGCCGCGGTAGTCCCGCATCGAAAAACGCAGCGTCTCCTGCCGCATAGCAGCGGTCAGCAGGTTCAGCAGGAAGTTACCGCGGATCGGCAGGCCGTACCCGGGCAGGTCGTACATCCAGGCCGCCCGCAGCAGCACGGCATCGGGCAAAATATCCAGCACGCGCTGCTCCATCTCCTGCTTGTGGCAGCCATAGACGTTGGCGGGGGAGAGCGGTGTATCCTCGTCAAACGACCCGTGCTCCGTAAGGCCCGTGTAGACCTGGTCAGAACTGAACGCAACCAGCTTTGCGCCGCTTTTTTGCGCTGCTGCCGCCATCCAGCACGGCAGCAGAACGTTGGCGCGGTAGGACTCGTCCGGGTGCTTTTCGCTGTAGCCCGTGTCGGAGAGCGCCGCCGTGTGTACGATCACGTCCGGCTGCTCGCGCCGCACCCAGTCGGCCACGGTCTGTTCATCCGCTGCGGTCAGCATTCCTTTGGGGAAGGCGCACAGCTCGTACCGCCCCGCCAGCTGGGTCATGATGCGTGCCCCCACAAAGCCGCCCGCGCCGGAGACCAATAGCTTTTTCATGTCTTTTCCCTCGCAATACGATTTTTGTCTTTATTGTACCGTTTTTGCGCAGCTGTTGCAAGCGGCTTGACAAATTCCGCGCCGGTTTGTATAATAGGAACACCTAAAACAAGGTGTGGATTTTTACAGTTCTGATACTACTTTTCGCCACACAGCGCTTTCTTTCCGGGAAAGCGTTGTGTGGTTTTTGTTGTGCCAAAAGGAGAAGCCTATGAACGATACCTTCATGAAAGAAAAGCCGATTTTTCCGTTGCTGACCTCAATGGCCCTGCCTATGGTCGTCTCGATGCTGGTCAATGCACTGTACAACATCGTGGACAGCCTCTTTGTCGCCCGCATCAGTGAGGAAGCCATGACTGCGCTGTCCCTCGTCTACCCGGTGCAGAACCTCATCAACGCGATTGCCATCGGCTTCAGCATCGGCATTGCCGCGCTGATCTCGCTGCATCTCGGTGCAGGCAACAAAGAAAAGGCTGATATGGCCGCCACCCACGGCATGGTGCTTTCGCTGATCCACGGCGTCGTGATTTCCATCGTCTGCACCGCCATCATGCCGCGGTTCCTGCGCTCCTTCACCAGCGACGAGACCGTCATTGCCATGGGCGTGACCTACTCCCGCGTTGCCTTTATGTTCGCCGTCGTCATCATGGCCGCCATGGCGTTTGAGAAGATCTTTCAGGCGGTGGGCCGGATGAACATTACGATGATCGGCCTGATGGGCGGTTCGGTCTGCAACATCATTCTGGACCCGCTGCTGATTTTCGGCATCGGCCCGTTCCCCAAAATGGGCATTGCCGGTGCGGCGCTGGCTACCGGCATCGGCCAGATGGTCCCTGTCATCTTCTATCTGATCGTCTACTTCGTCAGCCCTATCCCGGTCAGGCTGCGCTCCGGCTGCCTGAAGCCGGACGCCAAAATGGCCCTGCAGCTCTATTTCATCGGCGTACCGGCCATCCTGAATCTGGCGCTGCCCTCGGTGCTCATTACCTTCCTGAACTCGCTGCTGGCCGTCTACTCTCAAAGCTATGTCGTCGTGCTGGGTATCTACTATAAATTGCAGACCTTCCTGTACCTGCCCGCCAACGGCATTGTGCAGGGTCTGCGCCCCATCATCGGCTACAACTACGGCGCGGGGGAGTATGACCGCGTCAAAAAGCTCTACCGCACGTCCATGGGCATGTGCGCTGCCATCATGGCCGCGGGCACGGTGCTCTGTCTGGCGCTGTCCGGCCAGCTGATCGGGCTTTTCAGCTCGAACGCCGAGACCATCGCCATCGGCACGTCGGCCCTGCGCATCATCTGCGTAGGTTTCATCGTCTCGACGATTTCAGTCGTCGCCTCCGGCTCGCTGGAGGGTCTCGGCATGGGCGTGCAGTCACTGGTCATCTCGCTGTGCCGTTACATCGTTGTCATCATGCCGCTGGCCTGGCTGTTCTGCCGCCTGCTGGGTGCCGACGGCATCTGGAACGCCTTCTGGGTGACCGAGGTCATCACGGCGGGCATTTCACTGGTCGTATACCACAAGAGCGTGAAGCTGAAATAAACCAACAGGAGCCTGACCACAGCCGGTCAGGCTCCTGTTTTATATAAGTAAAAGGCTTCCCCCGAGGGGGAAGCCTTTTCGTTACGCCTGCTCCTGCACGTACCGAATAAACGCATCGCGCTCCGCGGTGGAGCGCACAACGGCCGTGTACATCCAGTCGCCCATGTCCAGGCGTAGCGCCTGGGGAATGCGCTCACACATCCGCATACGGGAGCCGTACTTGGCCATGATCTGCGCATGGGTGTGCTTGTACTCATGGCAGTCGCGGCGGCCTGCGTAGACGCAGAAATACTTCGGGCCGTCCAGCTCGGCGTTGCGTACCTCGTCGTAGCAGACCATGTCCGCCCAGATCTGGTAGCAGTCCACCGAGTTCGCATAGTTGATCATATCGGGCGTGTAGCCGCCTGCGGGGCGCATGTTGACCTCCAGCGCAACGTAGTCGCCCTTTTTGCCAAGACCCGGCTTGTCCTCATTCAACTGGAAAAACTCGCAGTGGAAGAAGCGGCTCTTTGCGCCGAACGCCTTGATGGTGCGAAACCCCACATCCTTCAGCGCAGCGGGCACGGACTTCTGCGTCCAGTAGGAGAGGTCGCCGTTCTGACTGACGATGTCCAGCAGCGGGGTGGGGAACACGTTGGAGGTGTAGAACAGCGGCACGCAATGGCTGTCGGCCACACCGTCGAAGCTGACGATGGTGCCGTTGATGTACTCCTCCATAATGTACCGGACGTTATGCGGCTCGGCGTAGAATTCTTTCAGCTCGGTGAAGTTGCGCAGCTTGTAGGTCGCCTCGGCGCCGCAGCCGTTGTCCGGCTTGACGATGACCGGATAGCCGACCTCCTTGATAAAGGCGCGGGCCTCGGCCAGTGTGCTGACAATATGGTAGCGCGCCACCGGTACACCCGCGGCGATGTAGCTTTCCTTCATTTTGCTCTTGTACTTGATGCGCTCGATGAAGTCATTCTTTGCACCGGTATTGATGTTGAAATCTGTGCGCAGCTGGGCGTCCATCTCCAGCCAATACTCGTTGTTGGACTCGATCCAGTCGATCTTGCCA
>OJRB01000610.1_pt1 | contig 21008 bp, 16 predicted proteins | sample 1599061 | NCBI WGS metagenome assembly OJRB01 (sample SAMN03922522, study PRJEB24848) | human gut metagenome | isolation source: stool sample | host: Homo sapiens | place: Germany | collected 2010-02 | reverse complement strand
CACTTTTACTTATTACTTTGAGCGAAGCGAAACAAACCCCTCAGTCTCGGCTTACGCCGAGCCAGCTCCCCTACAGGGGAGCCTATAAGAAAAGTCCCGACAGCTATTACTGCCGGGACTTCTTTTGTATTATGCTTTTTTACTTTACTTCTTCTGCGGTGCGGAAGCCTTTCTTGACGAGGAGGTTGTTTATTCTGTCCTTCGGGTCGAGAAGCTTGCTGACCGAGGTGTCGTGGTTAAGAGTGTCGATAACATAGGAGATGTACTTCGACAGGTCGACCTCGACATACCACTCGCGCTGCTTGAGCTCGGGGGTTCTGTAGATGAGGTTGGTGGTGAACACCTTGTTGATAAGGCCGCTTTCGTATGCCTTGTCGAAAGCCTCAAGTCCGTTGCAGAACAGGCCGAAGCAGGTGCAGACGAAGATTCTTCTCGCCTTGAGCTCCTTGAGCTTCGTTGCAACTTCGATCATCGACTCGCCGGAGGAAATCATGTCGTCAACAATGACAACATCCTTGCCCTCAACATTGTCGCCGAGGAACTCGTGGGCGATTATCGGGTTTCTGCCGTCGACAACGACCGAATAGTCGCGTCTCTTGTAGAACATACCGAGGTCAACGCCGAGGACGGTCGAATAATAGATGCAGCGACCCATGCCGCCCTCATCGGGGGAAATTATCATCAGATGATCGTTGTCGATCTTGAGATCGGGAACATTCTTGACGAGCGCCTTTATCATCTGGTAAGCAGGCTGAATGTTTTCAAAGCCGTGGTTCGGGATAGCGTTCTGAACTCGTGCGTCGTGCGCGTCAAAGGTGATGAGGTTGTCCACTCCGAGAGTGCTCAGCTCCTGAAGAGCCATGGCGCAGTCAAGGGATTCTCTGCTTGAACGCTTGTGCTGTCTTCCTTCGTAGAGCATGGGCATGATGACGGTTATGCGTCTTGCCTTGCCGCCGATTGCGCTGATGGCGCGCTTGAGGTTCGCGTAGTGATCGTCGGGGCTCATCATATTGTCCTTGCCGTACATCTTATAGGTCAGACCGTAGTTGAACATATCGCAGACGATGAAGATATCGTAGCCGCGAACGGACTGCTGGATGTGGCACTTCGATTCGCCCGAACCGAAACGCGGGAATGCCGCCTTGATGAGGTAGGAGTCGCGCTGATAGCCCGAGAACGCGATGGTTGTTTTGTGCTCGCTCTCGCGGATCTCGCGCCATGTTTTGAGATAGGCGTCGATCTTTGCGGCAAGCTCCTCACAGCCGGGCAGTGCGATGAGCGCAAGCGGTCCTACAGGAATAGTTGAAAAATCCGGTGCAGTTAAAGCTTCTGACATAATAATTCCCTCCGCAGATTAAGTTGTCTTTTTTTACCTTCATCTAACATTATATAATAAAAAACGCCCGATTGATAGTCAAAAAGAACTTTTTCAAAAAAATCTGCCGCAGACAATTGGGCGTTTTTTTGTTAATTATGACAAATTTAAAACTTATGAGTTAGATACATGGACATCGAGCTGGTTGAACGGGATGTTGATTCCGTTTTCGTCGAAGGCTGTTTTGACATCCTCCTGCAGTTTGTAGTAGACGGTCAGATAATCGGAAGATGAGCACCACGCCATGAGCAGAAGGTCGATGCTGCTCGTCGACTGCTGCTTGACGACGACTTCCGGCTCGGGATTTTTATAGATGAGTTCGTTCTTGAGCGCCTGCGCGTGGAGCACCTGCTTTGCGAGGGCTATGTCGTCGGAGTAGGAGACGGAGAAGGTCATGTCGAGTCTGCGGCGCCCTTCGGCGTTGTAGTTAATAATATTGTTGCTCGTGATGTGCGAATTCGGGACTATAACGCGCTTGTTGTCAACGGTCGTAAACACCGTGTACATCAGCTTTATCTCGTGAACCCGTCCGCTTATGTTCTCAAGTTCGACGAAGTCACCGCTTTTAAAAGGCTTGTTGACGAGTATCTGTATGCCGCTGGCAAACTGGGCGATGCTGTTTTGCAGACCCATGCCGGCGGTCAGTCCCGCCGCGCCGAGGGCGGCGATGAACGAGTTCAGATTGAAGCCGAGAGTCGAGAGCGCGGAGAGTATGACCGCAAATCTCAGCAGCCAGACTACGATGCTGCGCAGAAACGAGTGGATGGATGCGTCAACGCCCTTTCGCGTCAGACCTTTTATCAGCAGTTTGCCGATAAGCGAGCTGACCCAGAAGCCGAGCGCGATTATTATCACAGCCCCGGCGAGCTTTGGCAGCGCGTCGACGAGCTTAGACATAAATGTTTCAAGATCGAATGCCGAGAGTTTTTCCGTCATATCTTTTTCCTCCGTTTTGGGTATGACTCATTATACCAAATGCGCTCCGAGTTTACAACCTTTTGGACAAATGCGCCCGAATGTGCAACTTTGCGACAGCGGGCGAATGTTGGGTATTTAATCGCGCTTTGCAGTGTGATAAAATATCCGGTAAGATGCGGACATATAGGTATAGACATTATAGATAAAAAAATATTTATTTGTGCTATCTATTCATTTTTCGGTCATAATTTTGTGGTAAAATAACAGAAAATGCGGCGGAAAAATATTTTTATATATGTTCGCCGATGAAAGGAGCGTGTTTCTATGGCGTCCGAAATGCTTTCAAAGGTGCTCGATGCCGAAAATTCGGACAAAGAGGCGCAGAAAGCGGCGCACGAACAGGCGCAGAAAACCGTCGACGCGGCGGTCGAAGCGGGCGAGGGCGCAGTTGCAAGAAAGAAGGCTGAGGCCGCAAAGAAAGCGGAAGAAATCATCGCGGGTGCGCGCGAACAGGCGCGTGCAAACGAGGAGAAAGCCGAAAAGGCGGCAGGGGAGCGCAAGCGCGAAGTGCTTGCGGCTGCCGAAGCGCACAGAGCCGAGGCAATCAGAGCGGTTATGGAGACGGTGATCTGATGAAACGGCTCAGAAATTACAGAAAAGTCAGGAGGTGTCAGGTTGGCAAAGCTTAAAATGAAGTGCATCGAGCTGCTCGCTCCGCTTGAACAGAGCAAGGAGATAATCGACTGCCTTCAGCGTATGGGTACTGTCGAGCTGACCGACTGCGAAGAGAGCGAATCGCTCTGCAAGCTGTCAACGGGCGTCACCGTTTCGACCTTTGAACGGTACCTCGCGGCGGCGGAGAGCGCGCAGAAAACGCTCGACAAATATGCTCCGCAGAAAAAGGGACTGATGCAGAGCCTCATGTCGTCGTTCGGCGGCAGAAAGGAGCTCGAGGTTTCGGAGTATCTTAAAAAAGCCGACGAGGCGGATGAAATACTCCGCGAGTGCTACAGGATAAACTCGCTCGAAGCGGATATACGCGAATATGCGGCGGACAATGTCCGGTGCCGCACCGCGATGGACGCGCTCGAGCCGTGGCTGAGCCTCGATATCCCGATGAAATGCAAGGGCACGGATTCGTCTGCGATGTTTATCGGCTCATTCCCGGTGCAGTATGACGCGCAGTCGCTTCTCGAAGCGATAGCGGCGGCAGCACCGGAGATAGGCGAAGTCGACGCGCAGATAATCTCGGCTAACAGCGAGCGCACTTGCGCCGTTGTTATATGCCACAGGGAATGCGAAAAAGAGATATTCGAAGTGCTGAGAACGCTCAATTTCGCTTATCCGTCCGACCCGACGAAGCATCCGCCGCGCGTGAGATATGAGCGGCTTCAAAAGCAGATCGAGCAGAACGAAAAAGATTCCGAAACGGCGCGAGCCGAAATAGTGAAGCTTGCGGGCTGCTACGATGATATAAGCTTCGTCATTGATTATTTCACGATAAAGAAAGAAAAATACGCGGCTCTTGAGCGCATAGCCATGACGAACCGCATCTTCGTCCTCACGGGATATATCCCCGAGAAGCGGGCTGCAAAAGTTATTGACGCGCTCGAAGAGAAATACACGGTCGCTATCGAAATTACCGACCCGGACGCAGATGCCGATGTGCCGGTGCTGCTCGAAAACAACGCCTTTGTCGCGCCCGTCGAGCCGATAACCGAAATGTATTCGATGCCAAACCGCGACGATGTCGACCCGAACCCAGTTATGGCGTTCTTCTACTATGTGTTCTTTGGCATCATGCTCTCGGACGCGGGCTACGGAGTGGTAATGGTCATCGCCATGCTCATAGCCAAAGCAAAGCTCAAGCTCGAGCCCAGGATGAAAAAGACGGTCAATATGTTTCTCTATTGCGGAATCTCGACCGTGTTCTGGGGCACGATGTTCGGCAGCTGGTTCGGCGACGCGCCTCAGGTCATAGCGCGCGAGTTCTTCGGCAAGGAGATAGCGTCGACGGCGGTCTGGTTTGAGCCGGTCAACGACCCGATGAAGCTGCTGCTCTATTCGTTCCTGTTCGGTATAATCCACCTGTTCGCAGGTCTTGCAGTCAGGTTCTATATGCTCTGGAAGGACGGCAAGAAGCTTGACGCATTCTGCGATGTCGTTCCCGTCTATCTGCTCGTCGCAGGTATCGCACCGCTGGGTGCAGGAATCATAATCGACGTGCCGCAGACGCTGACGACAATAGGCAAATATGTTGCCCTTGTCGGCGCGGTGCTGACCGTTCTGACGAGCGGGCGAAGCGCCAAGAATATTATCGGCAAGCTCGGCGGCGGACTCTACGGGCTGTATAACACGGCGTCCGGCTATCTCGGAGATATCCTCTCCTATTCGCGTCTGCTTGCGCTCGGACTTTCAACCGGCGTTATAGCTACCGTCATAAACCTGCTCGGCACAATGCCCGGCAACAAGATAGCAAAGCTCATATTGTTTATCGGAGTTTTCCTGCTCGGACATACGGCGAATATCGCAATAAACCTTATCGGAACCTATGTCCACACGAACAGGCTTCAGTATGTTGAATTCTTCTCAAAATTTTATGAGGGCGGAGGGCGCTCCTTCACCCCCTTAAAAGCAGATACAAAACACTTCAGATTCAAGGAGGAAATACAGTAATGTCTATTTTTTCAAGTCTCGGAACATCAATAGCCGTCCTCGGCGCCGCTCTTGCGGCTATCCTCTCCGGTATGGGCTCCGCAAAGGGAGTCGGCCTTGTCGGTCAGGCCGGAGCGGGCGTTATCACAGAAGACCCCACGAAGTTCGGTAAAGTGCTTATCCTTCAGATCCTTCCCGGTACTCAGGGACTCTACGGCTTCCTTACAGCGTTCCTTGCGCTCAACAGAATGGGCGTTATCGGCAGCGGCTTCGAGCCTCTCTCGATAGAAAAAGGTCTTATGATGTTTGCGGCCTGCATGCCCATTGCGATAGTCGGTTATTTCTCCGCAATAGCTCAGGGCAAGACTGCGGCGGCAGGCGTCAGCATAATAGCCAAGAAGCCCGACCAGAACGGTAAGGCTATAACCATGGCGGCAATGGTTGAGACCTACGCCGTTATCGCCCTGCTCGTCTCGATCCTTTCGATCTTCAGCATCAGCGGACTCAATATCTGATGACCGAAAAAACGGCGCGTATGCGCCGGCGAAAGGGATGAAATGATGAGCGGACTTGACAGAATAATTGAAAAAATAAATGCCGATTCTCTGGCGAGCTGCCGCGAGATTGCGGATCAGGCGCAGAAAAAGGCGCAGGATATCGCGGAGGACGCGAACGCGCACGCCGAAAAGGCTTATTCCGATATTATAGCGGACGCTGAGAAAAAGGCACAGTCGATATTAAATATGTCCGAAGCGAATATAAGCGGCATTGCCCGCAGAGCTGAGCTCTCGGCGAAAGTCGAGGCAGTAGACGCGGCGATAGAGGCGGCTTATGACGCAATGTGCAATATGGGCGCGGACGATTATTTCGCGGCGCTCGAAAAGCTCGCCGTCAGAAACGCCTGCAAGGGCGAGGGGGAGCTGAGGCTCTCGAAAGCCGACCTCGACCGCGTGCCGTCGGGCTTCGTTGAAAGAATAAATGCCGAATTGAAAGACGGTTCGGTGAAGCTTGCGGCGCAGGGTGCGGATATCGAAAACGGGTTTATCCTCGTCTACGGCGATATCGAGATAAACTGCACCTTCAGAGCGCTCATAAACGAGCAGAAGGACACTATCCGCGAAAAAGTCTGCGGCGTGATATTTTAAACGGCGGTGAAAAATATGCATGAAAATGAATATGCCTACGCCGTAGCGCGAATCAGAGCGAACGAAGTGAATCTGCTCACTCCCGCCGAGACTGAACAGCTGATATCAGCTGAGAGCTATGAGGCGGCGCTGAGACTGCTCGGCGACAAGGGCTGGCATACCGACGGCGTCGGTCACGACTATGCGCCGATGCTCGAAGAGCATGTGAACGCTGCGTGGCAGCTGCTCAAAGAGAGTGCGCCGGACGCTTCACTTCTCGATGCGCTCGTGATAAACAACGATTTCTTCAATCTCAAAGCGGCGCTCAAGGCGAAGTTTTCCGACCTCGACCCGTCCGACTATGTTGTAAAACCGAGCGTGTGGGATCCGGCGGAGATAATCGGCTACGTCGAGCGAAACGAGCTCGACTCCCTGCCCGAGTGCATGAGGGATTGCGCGCAGGCGGCTTATGATGCGATAGTCAAGCTCGAGAGCGGCAGACTTGCGGACACCGCGATAGACACGGCGGCGCTGAAAACAAGAAAGCAGTTCGCCGAAAAGAGCGGAAGCACTCTTTTGATAAAAGAAGTTGAGCTCTCGTGCGCTGCCGCCGATATAAAAACGGCGCTGCGCTGCGCCTCAACGGGGAGAACAGCGGATTATATCAAAAACGCGCTCTGCCCGTGCGAAAGTCTCGATTCGGATGAGCTGATCCACGCGGCGTTCGAGGGTGTTGACGCGGTCGCGGATATGCTCGCGAACACTGAACTGGGCTCCCTTGCGGACAGCCTCAAAGAGGGGCTCACGGCTTTTGAAAAGAAGTGCGACGAGCTCTCGGCGCAGCAGATGACCGAAGCCAAATATACGGCGTTCGGCCCGGACCCGCTCGCGGCTTATTATAATGCCGTCGAGACGGAGACGAAAAATGTCAGAGTTATACTCTCGGCGAAGCTCAACGGCTTTTCCGCAGAGACAATAAGAGCGAGAGTGAGGGAAGTCTATGCATAAGATAGCCGTTATGGGCGACAGAGACAGCATCTTCGGCTTTGCGTCCCTCGGAATGCACATCTTCCCCGTCGACGACCCCGCCGAGGCGGCGCCGATGCTCCATAAAATGGCGGAGAGCGGGTATGCGGTGATATTCATCACCGAGGCTCTTGCCTCAGGGCTCGAAAACGAGCTTGAACGCTACCGCACAAGACCTCTGCCCGCGATAGTGCCCATTCCCGGAGTCAAGGGAAACACGGGCATGGGTATGAAGAATGTCAGCAGATCCGTCCAAAAGGCGGTCGGCTCGGACATACTGGACAAATAATGACGCTCAACCGAAAGGCGTGATAACAGATATGACTACAGGAAAGATTTCAAAAATAGCCGGTCCGCTCGTTGTTGCAACGGGTATGCGCGAGGCGAACATGTTCGACGTCGTGCGCGTCAGCGACAGCAAGCTTATCGGCGAGATAATAGAGATGCACGGCGACAGAGCCTCCATTCAGGTCTATGAGGAGACCTCCGGACTCGGCACGGGCGAACCCGTCGAGTCAACGGGCGAGCCGCTTAGCGTCGAGCTCGGCCCCGGACTTATCGAGGGCATTTTCGACGGCATTCAGCGCCCGCTCGAAAAGATACGCGAGCTCGTCGGCAACAGCCTCGTCAGAGGCGTTGAGGTGCCCGCTCTCGACAGGGAGAAGAAGTGGCATTTTGTGCCGAAAGTGAAGGCGGGCGACAAGGTCGTCGGCGGCGATATCCTCGGCACCGTGCAGGAGACCGAGATAGTCGAACACAGAATAATGGTGAAGCCCGGCATTGTCGGTACTGTCAAATCTATAGCTGAAGGCGATTACACCGTAACCGAGCAGATAGGTTCGATAGAGACCGCGAACGGCGAGGAGCTGCCCGTAACGCTCATGCAGAAGTGGCCCGTGCGCCGCGGCAGACCGTTTGAAAAGAAGCTCGCGCCGAATGTCCCGCTCGTCACCGGTCAGCGCGTCGTCGATACGCTGTTCCCGATAGCCAAGGGCGGCGTCGCGGCGATACCCGGCCCGTTCGGAAGCGGCAAGACCGTCACCCAGCATCAGCTTGCAAAATGGGCTGAGGCGGATATAGTCGTCTACATCGGCTGCGGCGAGCGTGGCAACGAGATGACAGATGTTCTGAACGAGTTCCCCGAGCTTATCGATCCGCATACCGGAAAGTCGCTCATGGAGCGCACCGTGCTTATAGCAAACACTTCGGATATGCCCGTCGCCGCGCGTGAAGCGTCGATATACACGGGCATCACGATAGCTGAATATTTCAGAGATATGGGCTATTCCGTCGCCCTCATGGCGGACTCTACCTCCCGCTGGGCGGAGGCTCTGCGCGAGATGTCCGGCAGACTTGAAGAGATGCCCGGCGAAGAGGGCTACCCCGCTTATCTCGGCAGCAGACTTGCCCAGTTCTATGAGCGTGCGGGACGTGTTATTTCCCTCGGCTCGGACGGACGCGAGGGCGCGCTCTCGGTCATAGGCGCTGTTTCGCCTCCCGGCGGCGATATTTCGGAGCCCGTCTCCCAGGCGACACTCAGAATAGTAAAGGTCTTCTGGGGACTCGACTCGGCGCTCGCATATAAGCGCCACTTCCCGGCGATAAACTGGCTGACGAGCTATTCGCTCTATGCCGACTCGCTCGGAAGCTGGTTCAACGAGAATGTCTCGGATGAGTGGACCACGCTTCGCGCAAGGCTCATGGCTCTGCTTTCCGATGAAGCTTCGCTCGATGAAATAGTCAAGCTCGTCGGTATGGACGCCCTCTCTCCGACCGACAGACTCAAGATGGAGACAGCCCGCTCAATACGCGAGGACTTCCTGCATCAGCTCGCTTTCCACGAGGTGGACACATATTCGTCCCTGCGCAAGCAGTATCTGATGATGAAGCTCGTCCTGCGCTTCTATGACGGTTCTCTCGATGCGCTCAAAAAGGGCGCGGATATTGAAAAACTCGTCTCGATACCCTCGAGAGAGAGCATCGGACGCTTCAAATATGTCCCTGAAAAGGACATTGAGGACACATATAAAACAGTCTGCGCGGCGATAGATTCCGAGATAAAAGCCGTTGTTGACGCAAGGGAGGAATACTGATGCCTAAAGAATACAGAACTATTCAGGAGGTTTCGGGACCTCTTATGCTCGTGCGCGAGGTTGAGGGAGTCAAGTATAACGAACTCGGCGAGATAGAGCTGGCAAACGGCGAGACCCGCCGCTGCCGCGTGCTCGAAATCGACGGCACGAACGCGCTCGTTCAGCTGTTTGAAAACTCCGCCGGAATCAACCTCGCCAACAGCAAGGTGCGTTTCTCCGGCAGGCAGATGGAACTCGGCGTTTCGCCCGATATGCTCGGCCGCGTCTTTGACGGACTCGGCAGACCTATTGACGGCGGCCCCGAGATAATCCCCGAGAAGAGAATGGATGTCAACGGCCTGCCGATGAATCCGGCCGCCAGAAGCTATCCGCAGGAGTTCATACAGACCGGTATCTCCGCCATTGACGGACTTAATACCCTCGTCAGAGGTCAGAAGCTGCCGATATTCTCGGCCTCCGGTCTGCCCCATGCAAACCTCGCGGCGCAGATAGCGCGTCAGGCTAAAGTCCTCGGCGACAACGAGCAGTTCGCCGTTGTCTTTGCGGCTATGGGTATAACCTTCGAGGAGTCGAACTACTTCGTCGAGAGCTTCAGAAGCACCGGCGCGCTCGACAGAACCGTTATGTTCTCGAACCTCGCAAACGACCCCGCCATCGAGCGTATCGCAACGCCGAAGATGGCTCTGACCGCCGCGGAATATCTCGCATTCGACCGCGGGATGCATGTCCTTGTTATATTGACCGATATCACGAACTACGCCGACGCGCTGCGCGAAGTCTCGGCGGCGCGAAAGGAAGTCCCCGGCCGCCGCGGATATCCCGGCTATATGTACACCGACCTCGCGTCTATATATGAGCGCGCAGGCAGACAGAAGGGCAAGCCCGGCAGCATAACGATGATTCCGATCCTCACCATGCCCGAGGATGATAAGACCCATCCCATTCCCGACCTCACAGGCTACATCACCGAGGGTCAGATAATCCTCAGCCGTGAGCTTTACAGAAAGAGTATTAATCCGCCTATCGACGTTCTGCCGTCCCTGTCCCGACTCAAAGATAAGGGTATCGGCGAGGGCAAGACGAGAGCCGACCACTCGAACACGATGAACCAGCTGTTCTCCGCGTATGCGCGCGGTAAGGACGCAAAGGAACTCATGGTTGTTCTGGGCGAGGACGCGCTGACGGATATGGATAAGCTCTACGCAAAGTTTGCGGACGAATTCGAGAAGGAATATGTCTCGCAGGGCTTTGATACCGACAGAAGCATCGAAGAGACGCTCAACATCGGCTGGAAGCTGCTCTCGATTCTCCCGCGCAGCGAGCTCAAGCGAGTCAGCGACGAGTTCCTCGACAAGTATTACGGCAAGTTCTGAATCCATATGGGAAGAAGTGATAGACAATGGCGGTAATGAACGTGAACCCCACGCGAATGGAGCTGACGAACCTCAAGCGCAAGCTCTCGACTGCGCGCAGGGGACACAAGCTGCTCAAAGACAAGCGCGATGAGCTCATGCGCCGCTTCCTCGATCTCGTAAAAGAGAATAAGGCTCTTCGCATCCGTGTGGAAGAGGGGATAAAGCAGGCGAACGTCAACATGGAGATAGCGAGAAGCGCCATGAATGACAAGAGCCTGAGCGTCGCGATGATGCTCCCCACGCAGGAGATGAGCCTCGAAAGCTCGGAGAAAAACGTGATGAGCGTTATGATCCCGGTTTTCGATGTTCAGTATAAAACTGCTGACAAGAACGATATTTATTCATACGGAACGGCGTTCACCTCGGCGGAGCTTGACAATGCGGTCAGCGCACTTTCGGAGATAATGCCCGATATGCTCAAACTCGCGGAGATCGAGAAATCGTGCCAGTTGCTCGCGGGCGAGATAGAAAAAACGCGCCGCAGAGTCAACGCCCTTGAGCATGTTATGATCCCTCAGTATGAGGAGACGATAAAGTATATCTCGATGAAGCTCGACGAAAACGAGCGCAGCACAACAACGCGCTTGATGAAGGTCAAGGATATGATGCTCGAACAGGCGCATCACTACGACGACCCGTTCGGAATGGAAGCGTGAAAAGCACAAATCTGTTGACAAACATCGGATAATACAATATAATAATAACCGCCGGAAAAGTCTCCGGCGGTCATTATTAATATGCGGGCGTGGCGAAATCGGCAGACGCAAGGGACTTAAAATCCCTCGGTGGTGACACCGTACCGGTTCAAGTCCGGTCGCCCGCACCAGAAAAAAGCATTTGCGGTTGCAAATGCTTTTTTCAGTGAAATTCGTTCCTTTGGAACGAGTGAAATATCTTCGATGTGAAATATTTGCTCCGCAAATGTGAAATACGCCTGTGGCGTGTGAAAACGCTGCGGCGGTGAGGCTTTGTTTAACATTCACTTGATGCGAAGCGTCAAATTTCACAATTTGCAGAGCAAATTATTTCACTGTGAGCGAAGCGAACAGCAACATTTCGGAGCGCAAGCGACATCATCGGGCGCACAGCGTCGGCGTCATTGAACAATGTTTGGATTTAGGATATACTGTCTAAATAAACAGGTGATACGAATATAAAAGAGAAATAAACTTGCAGAATTATCTGTGACCTTCTCCGTTCAGATTATTAAACTTGTAAAAGGCCTGAAATAAAAGCACGAAACCGTGATTTCCAATCGGTTCGGCCGTTCCGGTATCTATTTCGGCGCGAACACCCGGAAGTCGGAGCCGATAGGGGAGTAATGCGTCCTAAAAGGCAGCGTCAATGCTTTAAATTGAAATTATGACATGCTTTATCCCGATGCGGTTATGCACTGCATCGGGATTTTTCACGCAATAATTTGTATTTTTCCGCCGCCAAATAAAAATCGAGCGGCCGCCGAAGCGACCGCTCTTTTCAGTGTTCCGAAAGATTAGCTTTCTTCTCTCTTCTTTTTCTTGCTGACAACAGTGCCTATCGCAGCACCGCCGCCGATTACCAGAGCTGCAGCCCAGAGGAATACGTTAGTCGTATCACCTGTGTCGGGTACGTCGGTTGCGCCGGGCTTGTCGGGTGTGCCGGGCTTATCGGGTGTACCGGGCTTGTCGGGTGTGCCGGGCTTGTCGGGTGTACCGGGCTTATCGGGTGTATCGGGCTTGTCGGGTTTCGGGATGTCGGGCAGGGTGGGCTTGTCGCCCTCGGTGCCGTCGGACTCGAATATGGCTTCGAGTATAACGTTCTCTGCGGGCATTTCGAAGGTGGCAATGCTCTTATTCTCTAACTCAACGCCGCCCTTGACGACCTTCCACTCCTTGAACTTGTAGCCGGGCTTCGCAATGGCAACGACCGTTACCTTTGTGCCTGCCTCGGAGTAAGGTGGATATGCAACGCCTACGCCGTTTCCGTCAGTCTTGACCAATACGAAATGTATGTCGCGCTTAACGTTCATGTCGTCATCGTTCGGAGCGTCCTTGATTTCCGCAAAGATAGCCTTAACGGTGACATCCTCATCGGGCATTATGAACTTGTTGTCCTTTATCTCGACATTGCCTCTGATGACCTGCCACTCCTTGAAGTAGTAGCCGTCATTGCCCTTGGCGGTGAGAATTATCTCGGTGCCTGCGATAGCATCGGTTGCGGATGCGGAAGCGGTGCCGTTCTTATCAGTCAGAACAACGATCTTGTGCTCTGCGGCGAATATGGCCTTAACTTCAACATCCTCGTCGGGCATGATGAACTTGTTGTCCTTTATTTCTACCTTGCCCTTTATGACCTGCCACTCCTTGAAAGCATAGCCTTCCTTGGGGGTAGCGGTGAGGGTTACCTCATCGCCGTTGACAGCCTTTTCCTTGTCGGCGGAAGCGGTGCCGTTGCCGTCGGTGGTAACTTTGATAGCGCTCTCCTTGACGAAGATAACTCTGATAACAACATCTCTGTCGGGCATGATGAACTTGTCGCTCGCTATAGTGACCTTGTCGACGCCTTCTTCAACGACCTCTTCCCAACCGTAGAAGCTCCAGCCGCTGTCGGGCTCTGCATGGAGGGTTATCTCCGTGCCCGCAACAGCGGTCTTGGGGACGGAATAGGTCTTGCCCTTGCCAACGGGGATTATCGTGATGCTGTGCTCCTCGGGGATTACCTCGGGGATTGCCTCGAAGATTGCCTTGACTTCAACGTCCTCGTCGGGCATGACAAACTTGTTGTCCGCTATCTCTATGCCGCCCTTTATGACCTGCCACTCCTTGAAGCGGAAGCCCTCCTTGGGAGCAGCGGTGAGGGTTATCTCGGTGTCTTTAACGGCTGCCTCTGCGGATGCGGATGCAGTGCCGTTTTCGGTTGTAACGGTGATTGCGTGTGCAACGGGATCAACTTCGGGCTGATCGGGATCTGCGGAGACTGTGAAAACCAGTCCGAACAGCATGAGGCAGCAAAGCAGCATGCTTAAAATTCGTTTTTTCATTTTTTTGTTCCTCCGATTTGTATTTTTGTTTCTCCCTCCTTTATTTCTTGGAAGGACTTTTTTGTTCCGGCAAAAGCCGGTCTGACCTATGAGCTTTTACAGACCATATATCACCGCCCTTTTAAAACGCAAAAAACCGGGGACAGCGCAAAAATAGCCTGTCTCCGGTATAGTTCTGTTTATTTTGTTATGCAAAAAGACCTGTTGCTGCAGCAAAAGGGCAGAACGATTCACTCGGCTCTCGCCGAGGAAAATATCCGTCCTGCCGTAGTCTGTCATTGCAAGGTCCTCCGTCCGTTTTTTGGGGGTACCGCAACCCGCGGGGTAGGGGGTATCGAATGAAGCAGATTATACTTTGGGTGCTTTCCAAAATATATTATATCACCTGTAACAGAAAAGCGCAAGTATTTTTGCGGATTCTGTATATTATTCCATATAATATTCGCACGCAAAAAAGAGCGGCCGCCGAAAGAATGCCGGAAGAAACAGTTGCCATAGTTTTACACTCCTTGCTTTTAATTCTGCATTGTGCATTATGCTTCTCTTTTTGCTAAATGTCAACAAAAGTTGATGATTTGAAACGATATCAATCTGCACTCAGGCAAAGCCTAAGAATACGGCTCCCGCAGCATTTACTGCAGGAGCCGTATTTATGTTCTATGCTGCTTGTTATTCGCTCACATGAGAAAGCAGTTCTTTTATGTGCGGTTCAAACTTGAGAAGCTGGCTGTGATGGAAATCCGTTGAATTTATCCAAACCTTGCGTTCAAGAGAGGATATTACATATCCGCACTCGGTTATTTTGTCGAGCGGCATGTGGAAGCTGAACTCCTGACCGAGGCATTCCACTGTCACTTCGACCAGTGCCTTTTCTGGCACTTCGTAGTCGTATTCCGACGGCTCTACCTGCGACAGGTAGTATTCAAACGGATATTTGCTGCCGTCCTGGCGCATAAGAGCACCGGCGCGGTCTTTTGTGGCGCCGGAATATTTGAAATACGGAACATAATAGAGCTCAAAATTTACGCCGTCAGGCTTGGCTCTGAGCAGAGTCTGCACCACAGAGTCTTTCAGACCGTATACTTTTTCTTTATCTGCATAGTTCCAGCCCGCCTCTTTGACAGAACGGTTAAGACGATCGGTATAGAGCAGCAAATCGAGCCATTTCTTTTCTTCCATTTTTTATACCCTCCGTTTTCTGCTTTATTGCAGCTTTTTGACAAAATATAGCACCAAGCAAAAACAAAGTCAATATGGTACAGGAGAATATTAATGCTACTTTGGCGTTTTTGACGGTTTATTTTTAAATGCGACGAACGCTGCCTTTTAATTAAAAAAAGAAGCTTAAAATAAGTTCATTTTATTCACCGAGTGTAATAATCTCAAACGTCTATTATGTTATATAGTGCGCATTTGACAATAAGTGCTGTAATACGGTGTGCGCTGATGTCACATAGCAAAATGAAACCATCCGAAAGAGAGAGCGATGGCGTTGCCAAATGTCACATTGCTGATAGAAATTGCAGATGTAAGCTGAATGTTAACAATCGGTGCAATATCTGCGAAATTTTTTTAATTTTGAAGCTGGAATAGAATTAAAAAGCATTGATTTTAGTCGAAAAATGCGGTATAATCAATCCGCTTATCGATAGTTCTCTATAGGAAACGCTATAGGAAAACTCGATGTGGAAATATAGCAACCTCATAATGCAACAGGAGAAAAAATGCGTGACAAAATATCAACTTTGGAGAGGTGTATGTTAAATGAGGAGATTTCTCAAAATCATGGCAGCGGCAATAATGTGCCTGCTTATGGTTGTGAATCTGGTGGGTTGCGGGCCCGATGCCGTGCCTGTGTCGGAAGAGGTGATAGCCCTCGAGAATACAATCAAAAAAGCGGAGCTGCCGGCTAATTCTGTGAAGGCAAACCTGTATTTTGATAACACACAGTCGATGTACGGATATATCAATGCTGCGAGTAATTTTGCCGTTGCATGCGGCGATCTTATCGAGACTGTTAAAGGCTACGCAAATTACAGCATGAATGCGCTTGTCCGGAAGGATAACGGTTTCCTCGGGTGGGGCAATGTCGACATATCTAATTTCAGGAGCAAGGACTTCTATACATTCAATAAAGGAAGCTTCAACAATGCTGCCGGTGAATACGGTCCGCTCGGCCTGCTTTTCAAAAATGCCAACTCGCCGGTCAATTTCGATGAGCTGAACGTGTTCATTACCGACCTTGCGGAGCAGCAGCTCAATAACAAGGAGCTTGCGCAGAGAATAAACGAAGTGCTGACCGAAAATGACAACCGTTCCGCAGCGCTCTATTATATTAATTCGAATTTCAGTGGCCTGGCATCTGTGCCCGTGCCCTCTTCGGTCGTTTGCGGACAGGTGCGTATGACGGACGAGAACTATACTGGCACAAGACCGTTCTATTGCCTGATCGTTGGCCCGACAAGCGAGGTCGTCAATATCTGCAATGTGCTCAACGATTCGTTGAAGGGTTCCGGCCTTCAGTCCGGAAGAGACTTTGACTATCTTACCGTGCTTTCGAAGCGCGGACTTCAGTATACTCCTATCAGCAAGATGGACGGGGACAATGCGGTACTTAATGTGGACGCCGAGCCGTTTGACAACGTGTGCGCCGAAGGCAAGCGCAGCGACTATGACGAGTATCCGTCTGTCACTCACGAAAACTCCAATTTTAACTTCAATGTCGAGCTTTGCAAGAGCGACGACGATTCGATGTATTACGATGCAGACCATATGCTCCCGGGTCTCTACTACAAGTACACCACGGACTCCGGCAGAGGATCCCTGGAAAAGTCTACATATGGCATCGCAACCGTGAATTTTGCCATAAAGCTCTCGGATCTTGCCAACGGCGAGCCGGCTAATAATACCGAATATTCTATCCCGAAGGAGTCGCTCAAGGTCAGCGGACTTAAGCTGGAAGAATACGAAGTGACCGATGAATACGGCGATTCCGACGGTACAGAGGAAGAGTTTGTGTGGGAAGACATACCCATGAAGGATCTTCTCGAGAGCAGCGAGCCTTATATGGATATGCCGACCTGCCAGCTTCTTGAAAACGGCAAAACGCTTGATCGCGTAAGAGATTTCGCGAGCAACGACACTCTTCGCGAGATAGAGGAGTATCCGAAAGATGCGCTTAATCTCTACACCGTCAACAACAAGAGCGGAGCTCTGATTGTCAGAGTCAACTTCAAAGAGATGAAGAAACTCGCGAAAATGTATAGAAAGCTGACAATATCGTTCAAGGTCATGGGAAAAAGACCGTACGAGGAGAACACCCCCGGATGGATCGGGAACCTGAACCTTGCGGACAATGTGGTGCCGACAGCTGCGAACGGACTTTACAGCAAGACTGTCGGTCTGAATGACTTCTATACATATCTCGTCGGCAGGATGTCCAGCAAGGTCGAGAGAGACAAATACGAGGTCAAAATGAGCCGTGTTATCACGGATGTGGTTATAACCGTTGCCTTGGATGACTGAGGCTGCGGAGGATAATAAATTTATATATCTTGAAGGGAAGAAAAGAAGATGAGTAAATCAAGCAGTGTGACCAGCGTCAAGTACAGGAAGCTTTTTCTGGGGATAATAATCAGCATTGTTTTCGGAATTGCCGGAGCCGTTATCTGGATCTTCGGCGAGAGCGGAGTGAGAATGAACGGTTCTATGAAGGACCTCGCGATGGTATTCTTCGCAGTCGAAGGAATCCCCGCCGTGGTGTTTTATATTATCTGGTATCTGAAGGATGCTAAGAAGCGTTTGTCTGCGGCAGGCGGCCGAGCCTCTATTGTACCGTTCTTCGCGCTCGGCGTAATAGTATCGTTTGTGCTTACCGTTGTTATGTCGATTATTCTGTTCCAGAAGGCGATAGTCTTTGCGATAATCACATTCGCCCTTGCAGTCATTGGATCGCTTATTTCGTATCTTTTGGCTTATTACAAAGCCGACTGATAAAATTGAACGGAGGATAATAATATGGCGACAAAATATTTTTGCTATTGCATAGGCGGAACCGGCGCGCGTGTTGCGGAGGTCGCCGCCCATCTTTGTGCAATGAAGATGATAAAAAAAGTAGATGATCTGGAAACTATAGATTTTATAATCGTCGACAAAGACGATAGTTGCGGAGGAACGACCCAGGCCAAAGAAACCATTACTAATATTTCGACTCTTTCGGGTCTGACAAAAACTGAAATGTTAGACAAGGCGGGGACGATTGAATTTTGCAACCACAAACTTAATATAGCTTCTTGGAACTTTTCCAGCTCGCTCAGCAGGGTCTGTAATCGTAAAAAAAATCCCACACTTGATCAGGTTCTCGGAAGTGACGCTGATGACAAACTCGTAATGAGGGCGTTTTATAATAAAGAAGCACGCGAAACGGATACCGAAAAGGGATTTTATGGCAAGCCGTCGTTAGGAACATCGATTTTTGAGTATATGCTTAGTGAAGCAGATCAGAATAATCAGGATAATCAGGATGATCAGGATAATCAGGATGATCAGGATGATCAGGATAATATTCTTAAGCCTGTAAAAAATTTTCTTGGAGAAAGTCCCAATAATAGAGCCAAGGTTTTTATTATAGGCTCTATATTTGGAGGCACAGGTGCCGCAGTTTTTTCAAACTTGGCGGCATATATGAGAAAACATTTTGAAAGGCGTAACAAAGATCTCCTTGTTTCCGGTGTACTGCTGCTGCCGTATTTCAGCTTTGGAACCCGTGATGGTGATGGTGATGGAACGCCGCTGATAAATTCTGGTGATTTTGGCAAGAAGAGTTATTTGGCGCTTAGCCAATATGCCAAAAATGAACATCTGATGAGAAGGGCGGTTAATGACAACGGAAGCTTTGATAGCCTTTACATCTGCGGGCAGGAGCCGATGCATGTGGTTGGCGAATATGCAAACGGTGGACAGGGTCAGAAAAACCATTTTGATCTCGTAGATCTTATTGCGGCAGATGCAATGGTGGATTTCTTCAATAAAAATTTCTACGACAATGCAGGAGCAGTCACGGATCTTGGCAAAATATACGAATATCGTTTTAGGGGAACAGCAGATAATGAAGGAAAAATTGCTCATGTGAGTCAGAACGAAATTGGGGATCTTTATGTAAACCTTAATAAGATGTTACGATTTGTGGTATTTCTTGTTGCGCGATTTGCCGCTCGATTTGTTATCAATTACAGTAGAGTGGGAAGCAAGTCTAGAAAAATGTGGGATAATGTTCCAACATTTAAAGCCGTATTTGAGTGGAATGAATTTGAGGACAACTTTCGTAATATTGAGAGTGCTATGAGTAAATTTATTCCGCAAGTGCTAAAGTACTGCACTGATTACATAAACTTGATGTACGATATTTCAAAGACCGGATACAATTGGGTAAAAAGTACCGAGGGCGCAAGCAAAAATTATAATTTGTTCGATTTTGCTGCACAACAAAGTTATATTGAACACGTTAACGATATTTGTTCTTACTTAAACGGTATTACCGGAGCCGCTAATGGTGCAAATAACAGTAAGGATATTGATAGTTTAGATGAAAAAGTTGATGTTCTATTGAAGACTGAAAAAGCAATTAGACGTAATGATAATGCATTTAAAAGCGTTGATTATGTGACTGAAAATTTAATTGCATTCTTTGGAAATATAGAGTATCCACCAACGGATTCTTATGACAAGCGCTTTGGAGATTATATATACAAAGCTCTGGAAATTTGTTTTGGCTAAAAGGGGGATTTTACTATGCCATATAATGTGCTTTTTCCGTTCAAAAATGAATCGGATTTAAAGGATTTTGCAGCTACAGGTAACGCAGAAAGAGGCTGGATAGAGACAGATTCGACTAAAAAAATACTTGAAGAAATGGCGGAAAATATGAGTGGATCCGGTGCAGATCTCGACGATAGAGATAGTGCCATTATGTCCATTCCCTCGCCTATCGCTTATGTTTTGGATTTCATCAAGCAGCTGAAGGATAATGAGCCGAATGCAGTCAATGAATGGCGCGGTCTGCTTGCTGCAATCGCGCTGCAGAAGCTGAACGGTATTCAGATTAATATAAGCGAATATACGATTCAAGCGCAAAACGGAACTGCTGGAAAGTTCAGAAAAATTGTTGGAGACGCATTAAGGGAAAACGCATCAATTACCGGATACGGTGGAGCTTATGCAAAAGCAAATAAAGTTGATCTCAGCAAGCTGTATGTCTTTTCAAATGACGACGGCAAGCCGTTTGCAATATACCTTCCGAGTATTATTATCTGCCCGTTCAAGGACTACGATAGAAAGATTTTTGAAAACCTTACATGGCTTGAAGATGGTGAATGGAAAGATGTTCTTACATGTGGTGAGCTTGATTGTAGAAGTGCGGTAAAAGATCTTAGTGAGCGCAATGACACATTGAAAAAACTCTATTACTGGCTGGATGGCTTCTCGAATGATTCGGATTTTAAAAATTCGCCGTATAAAGGGCTGATTGATGATTTCAGAGATAAGATATATAAACACACGAATGCCAATCCAAGGCCGACACCTAATGATGGAGAGTTAAAGAATTGGGACAATGCGAGTAATAAAAAATTTTATGATGCGCTGAAAAAAATTTGTGCGGGTCTTGACTGGGAACCCCAGAAGTGCTTCTCGGACAAATTACTGCTTTTTATCGCGCCGGAAGGGGCAGAGTTCCGGCATGATGAGAAAGAAAAATTTGTGCCAAGGAAAATTGAAGTCGACCAAGATAACCGCGTTTATGTTATCCCGCCGATAAGCATTGATGTTATTGACAGCCTGAAGAAGGGGGCGCAGATAGCAACTGGAGATGATGACGGCTGGAATGTTGTATACGACGATAGTAAAAAAGTATTTACTGCCGAGTGTACTCTTCGCAGCCAGGATGGCAAAGACAGCAGAACATATACCAATATCTATTATGCTGATAGAGATGTATATTGGATGTCTGACTTGCCATATATCTCAATGTGGCCTTATGTAAAATTTACTACCGATATATGGAAAGACTATCTTGTTTCCATTTTTATGAGGAGAGATGAGACCTCAAGTACAACATGGGCCAATAACGACATAAATTCTAACCGTAACAGTTGGATAAGAAATTATAAATTTAGTGAAAAACAATTGGTTGGGGAAATGGACGATGAACGCAACGGTATACCTGCTGTTGAAATCAGCGTAGTTGCGGATGGTGAAATAGCTTCAAAAGATTGCGTTTCACAATGCGTAATAGGTTTTGCGTCCCGCAATGATAAAAAGCTAGTTTCTAACCAGAAATTCAAGATGATAAAGTCGAAATCTGCCCCGTACGCAATTTCCTTTGCT
>OJRB01000600.1_pt1 | contig 21174 bp, 9 predicted proteins | sample 1599061 | NCBI WGS metagenome assembly OJRB01 (sample SAMN03922522, study PRJEB24848) | human gut metagenome | isolation source: stool sample | host: Homo sapiens | place: Germany | collected 2010-02 | reverse complement strand
GCGTGTCGTAAGTCAGCGTTTTGACGCGCGTACGCGAGTTGAGCGACGAGAACGGCTCGTTGAACGCCAAGTGTCCGTCTTCGCCGACACCGCCCATGAAGAGGTCGATGCCGCCCGCCTTGCGGATTTTCTCCTCGTATTCGTCGCACTCCTTCTGCAGGTCGGGGGCGTTGCCGTTGAGGATATTGACGTTGGCCGGGTTGATGTCCACGTGGTTGAAGAAGGTGTTCCACATGAACGAATGGTAGCTTTCGGGGTGCTCTTCGGGAAGCCCGACGTACTCGTCCATGTTGAACGTAACGACATCCTTGAAGGAGACCTTTCCGGCCTTGTTCAGCGCGATCAGCTCTTTGTATGTCGTCAGCGGGGTCGAACCCGTAGGCAGTCCCAGTACGAAGGTGCCTCCGGCCGCCTGTTTCTTGTTGATTTGCTCTACGATGTAGCGCGCTGCCCAGCGGCCTGCGTTTTCCTGCGTGTCTTCGATAATCAGTCGCATAGATTGAATGGTTGAATTATTGGGTTATTGATTGTTTTTCATTTGCGGGGTCTCGTCAGAACATCTTCACGAATACCTCGATCGCCTGATACTCCGCCATGCCGAGCTTGTCGTAAAGCTTGGCGGTGTTCTGCGTGCGCTCTTCGGCGCGCTGCCAGAATTCGCGGGGGTCGCTGCCGGGGAAGGGCATGATGTCCTTCTGCGAGAGGTGGCGGTAGATGGCGTGACGCTTCATGATCAGCTCGTCGGGCGACAAGGGCACCGCCATGTCGACCATGCCGAGATCCCATTCCATCCATGCGCCGCGGTAGAGCCAGAGGTGGCACTCCTTGAGCCATTCGTCGTCCTTCACCACGTCGAGCGCGCCGAGCACGGCCTCCATGGCCGTACGGTGCGTGCCGTGGGGGTCGGCGAGGTCGCCGGCGGCGTAAATCTGGTGGGGCTTCACCTCGCGGAGCAGTTTGACGATGATTTCGATGTCCTTCTCCGTGAGCAGTCCCTTCTTGATGCCGCCCGTCTCGTAGAACGGCAGGTTGAGGAAGTGGGCGTTGGTGTCGGGGTTCAGTCCGAACGAGCGCACGGCGGCACGCGCCTCGGCGCGGCGGATGGCGCCTTTCAGGTCGAGCAGCGGGCGCGGCTCGGGTTCGCCCTTCCTCTTGCCGGCGATGATCTTTTCGACTTCGGCGTAGTGGTTGCCGTAGCCCAGTTCGCGGGCCGTGTCGATGTTTTGCAGCACCACGTCGTCGTGCACGGCCACGTTGCCCGAGGTTTCGTAAGCCACGTGCACATCGTGACCTTGCTGCACGAGGCGGATGAACGTGCCGCCCATCGAGATCACGTCGTCGTCGGGATGCGGCGAGAAGACGATCACTCGTTTGGGGAAGGGCGACGAAGGCACGGGGCGCGTCGAGTCGTCGGCGTTGGGCTTGCCGCCCGGCCAGCCCGTGATGGTGTGCTGGAGGTCGTTGAAGACGTCGATGTTGATCTGGTCGTAGGCGCGGCCCTGTTCGAGCAGTTCGCCCAGCGAGTTTTCGATGTAATCCTTATAGGTGAGTTTCAGGATGGGCTTCTTCACCACGCCGCAGAGCCATACCACGGCCTTGCGGACGAATTTCGGCGTCCATTCGCAGGGACCCACCATCCACGGCGTCTGCTCGCGGGTGAGCAGCTGCGCGGCATTCTCGTCGATCACCACCTCGATATTCTGGTGCGCCTGGAGATACGAGGCGGGAACCTGATCCGTGATCTCGCCCTCGACGACCCGCTGCACGATGTGGGCCTTCTCCTCGCCCCAGGCCATCAGGATGATGCGGTTGGCGCGCATGATCGTGTCGATGCCCATCGTGACCGCCATCTTGGGCGTGTTCTCCAGCCCGAAGAAAGCGCCCGACTGGATTTTGCGGGTGTTGTAGGTCAGCTGCACCAGCCGCGTGCGCGAGCGGGAGTAGGACCCCGGCTCGTTGAAGCCGATCTGCCCGTCCTCGCCGACGCCAATGATCATCAGGTCGATGCGCCGCACCGAGTGGTCGTACGACGCGCAGTATTCCGAAACGCGGTCCTCGGGAACCGTACCGTCGGGGATGTGCACGTTCTCGGGCAGGATGTCGATGTGGTTGAGGAACTCCTCGTGGATGCGGTAGTTGCGGCTCTGCTGTTCGGTCGACCGGATCGGGTAGAACTCGTCGAGGCTATAAACGGCGACGTTCCGGAAGCTGATCTGCCCTTCGTGGTGGCGTTTCACCAGTTCCCGGTAGAGACCCAGCGGCGTGCGGCCCGTCGTGAGGCCCAGCACGAAGGGCTGCGACTCCTCGTAGACCTCGTTCGAGCAGTGGATTTCGTTGTACATGCGGATCGCCTTGACGATGTTGTCGGCGACGTACTGCACGCCTTCGTACTCGTTTTCGTAGACCTTGGTGTGGATCTTCTCGTAACGATGGATGATGTCGCGCGGAGCCGATTCGGAAATCAGGCCGCCGTCTTTGGGAAGTGAATACTTGTTGTTCATACGTTTATGTAATTTGTTAATCTTTCTCTCTGTCGGTTTGCTGCCGATCGTGTTGTCGCCGCCGTTGGCGTCGTTTACAAGTCTGACCCCACCCCAAATCCCTCCCTCGGGAGGGGACTTAAGGCGCAAAAACACGCGCCTTGACTGCTGTGGCGGCTCGGCAATTCGCAAGCGATTGCGCTCGCCTGTTGCCCGCAGTTGTCGCATCGCGACCGGATTGTCTCTTGGCTTTCAGCTTTTCACTTTTCACTTTTCACTTTTTCACTTCTCGAACGTCACCTCCCCGAAAAACTCGGGACGGTGGAAATCGGGTTTCTCCGTCCGGATCGGCCGCCACGAGAGGAAATGGGGGTGCGAGAGGTTGTCGCCGCATTTGTAGAGGTTCATGCGGGCCTTGAGACCGCTCCAGTCGGTCAGCGCATGGCGGAAAAGCGCCTGCGGGGGGATGGCCAGCGTGAGCGACCAGCGGTTGTCGCCCTCGCGCTCGGCGAAAGGCTCGCCGCAGGGAAGCGTCGTGTAGCGTTTCACGCCCGCCAGCACCTCGGGCGAGGCGTGCTCGGCCTCGGTCCGGGATTTGTGTGCTCCGAGCAGCATCCGTCCGATGCAGGTGGTTTCGAAATTGTAGTACATCCCTGTGTCGGGCGCGATGAAGAACTCCGCGCACGAGTCGGTCCACACCTCGCCGTTGTCCTCCGTGACGAGCGCCGCCGTGTAACGTTCGGCAACGTCGAAGCGCAGCATCAGCCAGTCGCCCGTATGGAACATCCGGAAGCTGACTTCCGGGGCGTAGGGAAATTCCGCGGGCCAGTTGCAGCACGCCACCGGCAGCGGCTCGATTCCGGCGAATGCCTCGTCCACGGCGGCCCGGTCGTCGGGCGCGATGCCTGCTATCTTGCGAATTTCCATTCCTTATTTGTATTTGGCGACGGTTTCCCGTACGATTTCGCACATCGTGCCGTACTGCTCTTCCATGCTTTGCAGCAGTTTGTACTGGGCGCGGGTGCGCACGAGGTTGTGCTCGGGGTATTTCGTTTTGTAATAGGTGTCGCCTTCGATGTAGTCCATCAAAAAACGCAGCACCTGCTCGAAGGTGATGTAACGGGCCGAGAATGCCAGGTGGTCGATTTCGGCCTGGTTGAGCTGTCCGGCCCGCTGCGACAGATAGCCTTCGGTATAGGCGCGGAACATTTCGAGGGACATGCCCACGCGCGAAAGGTCGCGGTCGTCCTCGTCGCCCGTGTTGGCGTAGGAGCGGATGGCGTCGCCGAAATCGTTGAGCGACGTGGAGTTCATCACCGTGTCGAGGTCGATGGCGCACAGCACCTCGCCCTGCTTGTCGAAGAGGATGTTGTTGATTTTCGTGTCGTTGTGGGTCACGTGCGTGGGGATCGTGCCGTCCTCGACCTTCGACCAGAACGAGAGCATCTCGTCGCGGCGCGATTCGATCCAGCCGATCTCCTCCGCAAGGTCTTTCACGCGGCCTGCGGCGTCGCGGCGCAGCGCCTCGTCCCACTGCACGAAGCGGTGACGGATGTTGTGGAAGCCCTTGATCGTCTCGGCCAGCGGCTCGGTGAAGTCCGCCAGCTGGGCCTGGAACTTGCCGATGCCCTCGCCGCCCTTGCGGGCCAGTTCCGGGGAGTCGGCCTTGTTGTAGGCGATCGTGTCGCTGATGAAAACCGAAACGGCCCAATATTCGCCCTGTGCGTCCACGTGATAGAGCTTTCCGTCGCGGGTCGCAACCACGGTCATCGCCTCGCGTCTGGGGTCGCCCCCGGCGGCTGCGACGCGGCGGCGGATATGGTCCGTCACTTTGCGGATGTTCTCCATCATGGCCGGAACGTCGGGAAAGATGCTCTTGTTTTTGCGCTGGAGGATGTAATCCGGCGCATCGCCCGCCGTGCGGACGATGAACGTGTCGTTGATGAATCCCTCGCCCAGCGAGTCGATTGCCGTGATAGCGCCTTCCAGCGCGAACTGCGACGCTATTTCCTGTAATTCAGCCTTCATACGATGAGGTTGTTTCGGTTTTGGTTGTTAAAGGTTAAGTTTCACCTCCAAAGTTACTGGAAAAAACGCAGAAATGCAACCGGATATTGTGAAAAAGCCCGCCTTTCTTGCTGAAGGGCGGGCTTGCGAAAACTTTCGGACGGGTTATTCGATCGGGTCGATCACCGTGAACGTCACCTCGTAGGGAGCGGGTGCCGACTGTCCCTGGTAGTTGCCGCCGGCGACGATGAAGGTCACCGTGTAGGTCCCCGGCTCGGTGTAGGTGTACGAGTAGCTCGGCAGATCGTCGGTCACGCCCTTGATGTTCAGGCCCGTGTCGGGCGAGATCGTGTTGAGCGCGACGGGCTGCATGAAGGCCCACTGGTCGATCTCGGGGAAAGCTCCGGCGCTGAAGCCCTGGAAGACGATATTGGCGGTGTTGTTCGCTCCCGGCCGGCCCTGGAATTTCAGGTTGCCGTTGCCCGATACATTATGAATATAGGGGTCGTCGGCGTGCTGCGAAGCCAGCGAGAAGGGGACGAATTCCATGTCCGGGTAGTTGTAGACCTGCGTGTCGTGGCCCTTGAACTTGACCGTGATCTTCGGATTGATCCGATAGGTGCGCATCGTGGTCTTGGGGTCCGGATAGAAAAGGTGCATGCCCCACGAAAAACGGTCGGCGAACCGGGTGATGTCGTAGGTGTAGGTTTTGAACTTGTTCGCGTTGTTCGGCGTGAACTCCAGTTTGGTCCAGTCGGCGCAGTCGTTCGCCGCAATGGCTTCGACCACAGGGCGGTCGGTGGCGGCGTCGCTGCCGTTCAGCCCCGCGAATTTGTTGCCCGCAAACAGGTCGAGGTTGTTCAGCGTGCCGTACTGCTGGCTGATCTCGATCTCCAGTTCGCACGACTCGATGTCGGCGATGTCGACCTTCGTGCGGTTGCGGTGCTTGTACTCGTGTCCCGTGTCGCCCGTCCAGACGGTGATGAAGTCGGCGTTGCCGCTGAAGTTGAAGACCACCGGGTCGCCCGTGCGGTAGGTGTTCGTCGGCGCCAGCTGCACCGAGAACTCCAGCGGCTCGTAGATCTCTTCGTGTTCGCACGAGGCTGCCGCGGTTGCGAGGGCCAGCGTCGCCGCGAGGTATGTGATTCGTTTCGTATTCATCGTATGCTCTGCAATTAAGCGTTTTACCATAAGGGGTTCTGTCGGAGCGCGTGGTTCACCGCCAGCTCCTTGGTCGGAATCGGGAGGTAGATGTGGCGTGCCGTCACGTTGGCGTAGTTCGCCGACGCATAGTTCGTATAGCTGACGTTGCGGTACTTGTTCTCCGTCGGCTGGTTGGTCCCGGCGTTGTGCATCTTCTCGACGAACGTGCCCCAGCGGATCAGGTCCCACTTGCGAAGCCCCTCGAAAGCCAGTTCGCGTCCGCGCTCGTTGCGCACCAGGTCGCGGAACGAACGATAGTCGCCCAGCAGGCTCTCGTTGGTCTTGACGCCCGCGCGTTTGCGGATTTCCCGGATGGCCTCCTTGGCCTGGTCGTCCGGCGCCCCGGCGTATTCGTTGATCGCCTCGGCGTACATCAGCAGCACGTCGGCGTAGCGAAGGATCGGGAAGTTGATCGTCGTGTAGAGGCTCTTGGCCGACATCTGTTTCTCGTAGACCGTCTCGCGGCGCCATTTGCCGGCGTTGCGGACGGCGCACATCACCGTCGGGTCGTAAACCAGATCGGCGGGGTCGAACGCGTCCTCGATCGTCTGGTCCAGCCCCTCGATGTCGGGCATGGCGAAATTGTTGTTGTAGACCCACGGCGTCTTGAACATGCTCTGCGTCTGTTGCAAGTAGCGCGTCACGGTCTCGCCCGCCTTGTTCTTGTACGAGATTTTCTGGTTGTTCATTCCGCGGTAGTTGTAGCCCGGCAGGTTCCACGTCAGCCGCTTGTCGATGACCGTGGCGCTGGCCGTTTCGTCTGCCGTGCGGTCGTTCTCCCAGTAGAGCTGCCAGAGGGTGTAGGAGCCGTTGTAGTAGCCGTAGGAGTAGTTGCAGGCCCACTCCGAGTAGTTGGTCGTTCCCGACTGCGAACGCAGGCCGATCAGGTCGCCGATGCGGCCGTTCGTCCAGTCGGTCGCGCTGGTGCGGTCGCCGAGGAATTCGGCCTCCCACATTGATTCGTGGAACTGTGTGTCGTACTGGTCGCGGATCATGTTGATGAAGACCTCTTCGTAGCTCTCGTTCAGGTCGTGCTTGTGCGAGGCGATTACCTCGTTGGCCCAGTAGGCGGCGCGGCGGTACATCTCCTTTTTATCCAGTCCGTCGATCTGCTTGACGCTCTCGCCGGCCATGAAGAGATAGACGCGGGCCAGAATGCCCTGGGCGACGGTCTGGCTGACGCGCGAGGGGGTGTTGTCGATGGGCTCGTAGAGGTCGGGAATCGTGGCTTCGATCTCGTCGGCGCACCATTTGAGCACCTGCTCCTGCGGCGTTGCGGCCATCTGCACGTCGTTGGGGTTGGGCGAGGTGGTCGCCTTGACGCGCAGGGGCACATCGCCCCACGCCTGCGCCAGCAGGAAGTGGTAGTAGGCGCGCAGGAACCGCGCTTCGGCGATGTAAAGCCCGATGTCCACCGAAAGTTTCCCGGGGTCGATCTCCGTCTTTTCGACGGCCTCGATGTAGCGGTTGGCGTTCTTGATGCCTTCGTAGAGCTTCGACCAGGTGTCGTAGATCGCCGCCGTGCCGGCGCTGTGGTTGTAGCGGTCGGGACGCGATTCGCTGTTGTTGTAGTTGTTGAAGTAGCAGAGGTCGTCGGCGTTGGCGATTTGCAGCGAGTAGTAGTTGCCGTAGATCGCTTCGCTGTTCAGCACGCCGTAGACGCCCGCCAGACCGTAGATCAGCTTTTGTTCGCTGTTGTAGTAGCCGTCGTCGGGGATGATCTGCGGATCGGTGTCGAGGAAGCTGCACGCCGGAAGGGCAGCGGTGAGCAGCGCCAGCGTTCCCAGTTTCAATATGCTTTTGATTTTCATGGCGTAATGTTGCGTTTAAACCGTTAGAATGTGAGGTTTACGCCGGCCGTGAAGCCGAATGCGCGGGGATATGCCGACCAGTCGAATCCGGGCGTCAGCACCGAGTTGCGGGTCGATACCTCGGGGTCGGGACCGCTGTAACCCGTCAGGGTCCAGATGTTGTCGGCCGAGACGTAGACGCGCATCTGGCTGATGCCCGCCTTGCGCAGCGAACGGCTCGGCAGCGTGTAGCCCAGCGAGACGTTCTTCAGCCGCAGGAACGAACCGTCCTCGATCACGCGCGACGAGTACTCCTCGCGGCCGACGGCGTTCACGCGCGGAATGTTCGACGCGGGATTCTCCGGCGACCAGCGGTCGGCGTAGGAGGCCAGCTGGTTGGTCTGGCTCCTCCATCCCGATTCGAAGACCAGCCGGTTGGCGTTCAGCACGTCGTTGCCGTAGCTCCACGCGAAGAAGATGTTCAGGTCGAAGTTCTTCCAGTTGAAGTTGTTGCCGAAGCCGCCCGTGTTGAGGGGCTGTCCGCAGCCGATGATCGTGCGGTCGTAGTCGTCGATGACCCCGTCGCCGTTCATGTCGCGGTATTTCATGTCGCCCGGCTGCATCGCGTTGCCCTTGAACGAGGGAACGCCGCTGACGAGGTTGCCCTTGTCATCGAAATCCTCGGCCTTGTAGGTCCCGTCGTAGATGAAGCCGTACATCATGCCCGTGGGCTTGCCCACCTGCGAGATGTAGGGGAACTGCGAGTTGAAGCGCGTCTCCCACGATACGGAACTCTGGAGCGTGTTCTGTCCGTCGACCAGCCCGAGAATCCGGTTGCGGTTGAAGGCGATGTTGAACGACGTGGACCACTGGAACTGACGGGTCTTGACGTTCACCGTTTCGAGCGTCAGCTCGAAGCCGCGGTTGCGGATCTTGCCGATGTTGAGCATCCCCTGTTCGAAGCCCGACGAGGCGGGCAGCAGGGCGTAGAGCAGCAGGTCGCGCGTCACCTTGTCGTACCAGTCGGCCGTCACCTTGATGCGGTCCTCGAAGAACCCGAGGTCGAGACCCGCGTTCCACTGCTCGGTGGTCTCCCACTTGAGCCGCTCGTTGGCCATGTTCGAGACGTAGTAGCCCGGCACGCGCTCGCCGCCGAACACATAGTCGAGCGAGTTGCCCGAACCCGGGTTGACGGTGATCTGCGAATAGAAGTCGTAGGGGGTCTGCGTGCGGTTGTTGCCCGTCAGGCCCCACGAGAGGCGCAGCTTGCCGTTGCTCATCCACTCGCTCTTCTTCAGCAGATTCTCGCGGTTGAAGTTCCACGAAAGGCCGGCCGAGGGGAAGTAGCCCCAGCGGTTGTCGGAGGGGAATTTCGACGAGCCGTCGGCGCGGAATGAGAAGGTCAGGTAGTATTTGTAGCGGAAATTGTAGTTGGCGCGCAGGAAGGCCGACATCATCCGCCAGTCGTAGTAGTTGCTCTGGACCTTCTGGTAGTTGCCCGTGTGGATGCCCGCGATGCCCAGCTCCTCGGAGGTGATCTGCGTCGACGCAACGCCGTCGTAGGTGTTCTTCTGCCCCTGGAGCGAGAGTCCCGCCATCAGGTCGAGGTTGTGGCTGCGCCCCAGGCGCTTCTTGTAGTTGAGCGTGTTTTCGTTCGACCAGCTCGTCTGGTCGGTCCAGTAGATGGCGCCGTTGACGCCCTTGCCGCTGGGCGAGCCGGCGTAGCCCGTGTAGGTCTCGCTGCCGTTGAACTCCTCGCGGCGGCGTTTGTTCAGGACGTAGCCGCCCGTGGTCTTGAACGTCAGGTCGGGGGTGATCTTCCACGTCAGCGCCAGGTTGGCGTTGAGGTAGTCCACCAGCGTCTTGCGGTATTCGTTCTTGGCGGTCTTCACCGGGTTGAAGCGGTAGTCGTTCGATCCGTCTACGGCTTCGTCGAGCATCGAGTCGAGGATGTCCTGCCCGGGAGGCGTTACGGGGCGGTAGCCCCAGACCGAGTACATCAGCCAGCCCGACGACGACGAGGTGGTCTGCGCCGTGGTGGGGGTCACGCCGTTGGTCGCCGTGCGCGAATAGTTGGCGTTGGCGTTCAGCGTGAGTTTTTTCGAGATGGGCAGCGTGAAGTTGGCCTTGCCCTGGTAGCGCTGGAAGTTCGAACGGATGATGATGCCGTCCTGGTCGAGCGCCGAGAAGCCCACGTTGTAGCGCAGCCCCTCCTTGTTGCCGCCCGAGAGCGAGACGTTGTAGTTCTGCTGGAAAGCCGTGCGATAGAGCTGGTCCTGCCAGTCGATGCCCGGGATGTGGCGGTAGTCGTCGAGCGTCAGTCCCTCGCTGAAATAGCTCTTGTTCATCGTCTCCTCGCTGATCAGTTCGCTCTGAAGCCGGACGAATTCGTAGGAGTCCATCAGGTCGGCCTTGTTGGCGATCTTGTTCAGGGAGAACGAGGCGCTGAAGTTCACCGTGGGCTTGCCCTCGTTGCCGCGTTTGGTGTTGATCACGATGACGCCGTTGGCTCCGCGCGCTCCGTAGATGGCGGTCGCCGAAGCGTCTTTCAGCACGTCGATCGACTCGATGTCGGCGGGGTTGATCGACGCGGCGAACGACCCTTCGGACGGGAATCCGTCGATGATGTAGAGCGGGGCGTTGCTCTGCGTGAGCGAGTTGTTTCCGCGGATGGTGATATTGGCTTCGGCGCCCAGCGAGCCGTCGCCCGTGGTGACGACCACGCCGGCGATGCGTCCGCCCAGCGCCTGGTCGAAGTTGGTGACGTTGGCCTTCATCATCGTTCCCAGGTCGGCCTTGGCCACCGAGCCGGTGAGGTCGCGCCGCGTGGTGGTTCCGTAGCCGATGTTGACGATCTCGACGGCGCCGATCTGCGACGCCTCTTCGGTCATCTTGACGTTGATCGCCGTGCGTTTGCCGACATACTCCTCGACGGTCGTGTAGCCCAGATAGGAGAAGACCAGCGTCTGGTCCTCCCGGGCCTTGATCGAGTAGCTGCCGTTGGCGCCCGTGGCCGTTCCCGACTGCGTCCCCTTGATCAGGACGGTTACGCCCACCAGCGGTGCACCGTTGGCGTCAACCACGCGTCCGTCCACGGCGTTCTGCGCAAAGGCGTCCCCCCCCCGGAGTACCGATAGGGTCACCAGCGCTGCCGCGGCCATGCGTTTAAGTGCTTTTTTCATAAATAAATCAGGTTGTGGGTGAAAATGGTTATTTCTTCTTGAGCCGGAACTCCACGGGCTGTCCGTGGCGGCAGGTTATCTTCAGCAGCGTTCCGGTGTCGTGGGAAACGGCCTCCACGCCGGGATATTGTGCGGCAAGCTCCCATGCGCCGTCCAAAAGCACCTCTTTTTCGATGGGGCGGCTCTCCTGACGCGTGGTGTAGGTCTTCTCCGTGAGGCCGAGGTCGGGCGTGCAGACGCTCATCACGACCTGTCCGTCCGTGTCGGTGCGCTCCATGACGATCGACTCTCCGGTCGCTTTGCGCACAAGCCCCTGGCCCGTGTATTCCCCGAAGCAGACGTAGCCCGTGATGCCCGTGGCGAGGTCCTTCACGACGTGGGCCGTGTTGTCCCGGCGCAGCACTTCGTAGCCGTCTTTCTTGATCAGGCGCGTGATCTCCTTGTTCGTGGGCTGGATGTAGACCGCATATTCATATCCGGCCTGCTTGGGGGCGCGGCCGTGGTCGATCCAGGCCGTGGCGAAGCTGCCCGTCTGGGGTGCGCGGGTCTTGTCGTTGGGCGAGGTCTGCTCCTTTTTGGTGATGTTCACCGCTGCGGCGTTCTTCACCACGTAGAAATTGCCCTTCGTGTCGGAGAGCGCCAGCCGCTCGCCGCCCTTGGAAAGGTTGAGCGGGAAAGCGTCGTAAAGCTCGCCGTCGACTTCTATCTGTTCGGCCGGGCTGTCCATCCGCAGCTGGAAAAGCGTCGTTTCGGTGGGGTATGCCTGGTTGTCGTTGTCGATGCCGCTGCCGAGGAAGACCATCCGGTTGTCGAAGCAGAAGACGGATTTGTACGCCGTGGCCCCGGGGGTGAAGTTCTTGCGGTCCTTTTCGACGAAGTGCAGGGCCAGTATGCCGTTGCGGCCTTCGAGCGACGAGGCGCCCGAGAAGCGCTCGGGGTTGCGCTCCATGAGCGTCCCCGGCAGCGGGCTTTCCAGTTCGGGGTAGGGCAGGTGGATGGTCGTGGCGCCCGGCACGCGGTTCCAGTCCCAGCCCTCCTGCACGAATCCGCTCGCCGCGGCCGAGACGGGATTGCCCGAACCGATGATCGGCGCCGAACCGTAGCTCTGGTAGCGTCCGTAGCGGTTGTCCTTGGTATAAATCTCCGATCCCCAGACATCGGTGTTGAATGCTTTGAGCGTCACCATCCAGTCGCCGCGGCGGTGGATGCCCGCGGCCCCGTAGTTATAGACGAAGAATCCCGAGGGCGTGGGACCCGCCGAAATCCCCTCTTTCCTGAAGAGGCTGTTCAACTCCTTGTCCGTGCCTTTCAGGCGCAGGTAGGCGCCCGCCAGTTCGGGGTCTGCGCCCTTGCCGCTGCCTGTCAGGTCGCCCAGCGCGGCCAGATAACCGAATGCGTTGACGTCGGCGTCGGGGATGCGGCCGTTCTTGCCGAAGGGATGGCGGCCGGCCAGGCCGAGTCCCCAGTCGCGCAGATCGGTGTAGCTGGCCATGGTCATCAGCGCCAGCTTGAAGTTGCGGCGCGCCTGCTCCGAGAGGGTGAAATCCGTTCCCCGGGTTGCTTTGCAGAAGTAGCCGATCATGGCGAATGCGCCGGTCGAGTAGGCGGGGTAGAAGCCGCCGTGGTGGAAGGTCGTGCCGTCGGGCTTGATGCCGCCGATGGTGCCCGGCGTGAAGCCGAGGCTCCCCGAGAGCCATACGCCGAGGCTCTTCATGGCGCGGTACTGTTCGGCCTCGTCGGGCAGCATCAGCGCGCTGACGATCTTGGGGATGAGCAGCGTGTGCCACGAGTCGAGCAGCTCGTCGCGGCCGTAGACGTAGGGTTTGCGGGTCTCCGCCAGGCCGCTCCAGTAGGCCAGCACCTTGACGTATTCGTCGGTCTTGCCGCGTGCGGCGATCTTGTCGCGCATGAGCCACATGGCGTCGTAGATCTTGCGTATGTTGTAGCCGTAGTGGTGGTTGGTTCCGTTGCCGTGGCCGAAGGCGAAGCCCTGGTCGATGGCGTGGTCCATCACCAGAAAGAAATCGTCGTCGTATTTCGGATCGTTGTTGATATGGCTGTTCAGCGCGAAGGCGTTGAGCATGTTCTCGATGTCGTCCAGGCGCAGTTCGCCTTTCGGGCGGTTGCACTCGTCGTTCGAGAGCAGCGGGGCGCCGATGATCCCGCCGTCGTCGGTGCGGCGGATCGCGGCCTTTTCGAAGGTCGCCCGGGCGCGCGGGATGATCGTGCCGTTGATGTAGTTGGCGCTCGACATGTTGGCCGCGACGATGCTTTCGATGCGCGATTTCACGGCGTCGAGCTGGGCCTTTTCCGCGGGCGTGACGTCGCGCAGCGGCTCTTCGTATTCGTACTGCTCCCACTCCCAGAGGCGCGCCCAGTGCCACAATTCGCGAGAGAGATTGCAGTTGTTGCCGGGAATCTGCTTGTCGGGGGTGATCTGGTCGTGGAGCTTGACCTCGGAGAAGGTCAGACGGTCGAGGAACAGCTCGCCGCTTTCGACCCCGGCGGGCGTCGAGATCGTCAGCCGGGATACCTGCTGCGAGGCGTGGTCGCCCGGCATGTCGTTGTACTTGATCCAGCAGGCGCGCCAGCCCGTGAAATCCATGTGGAAATCGAACCGGTAGGGGACTTCGCCGGTGGGCGTCTCGAACGAGAACCGCATGTCGGCGTCGACGGCCCTGGGGTTGTAGATCCAGAGCATGACGCCCGCGCCCTTGACCCGCAGCGAGCGCATCAGCTGTCCGAAGTCGTTGAAGCGGAGCGTCGACGGCGCGCTCCACGACCAGCGCAGCGAACGGCTCCCGTCCTTGTAGTGGAGGCCGCTCAATTCGGCCGTGCTGTTTTCGCCGCATACGAAAGCCTTGGGAATTTCCGTTTCGAAACTGATTTTGGCTTCGATTGCCGCAGCGGCATGCTGGCCCCAAAGCGTGCTGAATAGTATCCAAATCGCTGGTACAGCGTGTTTTAACATATTTTTCATAGATTCATATTTGGTCAAAAATAAATAAAGAAATTGGTTCGCCAAAATTTTTCAAAGAGAAAATAATAAAAATTTTACATTCATCAGAAAAGATTATTAAAATATGTTGCAAGTCCGAAAAAAACTTTACCTTTGTCCGAAAAGCTGATTTGGTTTACCAAAATAATCATGTTAATCACCTAATTTATGAAGATCTTATTTAAATATGCGACCGTCGCGCTCCTCCTGGCAGGGGCTTCCGCCTGCTCGCAGCCTTCGAAGCGCGCTTCGATCATTGACGAAAACATCGCCGTCGCCGAAAAGCAGATCGGCATGCTGGCCGATTCGAGCGAGACGGGCGGTGTGATCCGCATCCCCTCGACCTGGAAGAACGGGCGGATCGACTACGTGCCCGTCGACGACTGGGTGAGCGGTTTCTTCGCCGGGACGCTGTGGTACATGTACGAACTGACGGGCGACGAGGCATGGGCCGCGCGCGCACGGAAGCATACCGAGATCCTCGATTCGGTGCAGTACCTGCAATGGCATCACGACGTGGGCTTCATGGTCTACGACAGCTACGGCAACGGACTGCGGCTGAAAAACATACCCGGCTACGAGGATGTGATCGTCCAGACGGCCAAGTCGCTCGCGACGCGTTTCCGGCCGGTGCCGGGCGTCATCCAGTCGTGGGACGCCGACCGCGGCTGGCAGGGCGAGCGCGGCTGGCAGTGCCCGGTGATCATCGACAACATGATGAATCTCGAACTGATGTTCAAGGCCACGGAGTTTTCGGGCGACAGCACCTATTATAATATCGCGGTGAAGCATGCCGACCGAACGATGAAGGAGCACTTCCGCGACGATTACAGCTGTTATCACGTCGTGGACTACGACCTGACGACGGGCGACGTGCGCGGACGCTGCACGGCGCAGGGCTATGCCGACGATTCGGCGTGGGCGCGCGGACAGGCATGGGCCGTCTACGGCTATACGGCCTGCTACCGTTACACGGGCGACAAACGCTACCTCGACCATGCGCGGAAGGTGGCCGGTTTCATGCTCGACGACAAGAACATGCCCGCCGACCTGGTTCCCTACTGGGACTACGATGCGCCGAACATTCCCAATGAACCGCGCGACGTCTCGACGGCGGCCATCATCGCTTCGGCGTTCTACGAAATGTACACCTATACGGGGGACGGGCTGTATAAGCAGAAGGCCGACCGGATCGTCGAGTCGCTCTCGTCGCCGGCCTACCGCGCTCCGGTGGGCGGCAACGGCGGGTTCCTGCTGATGCACTCCGTGGGCAGCATCCCGCACGGCAGCAATATCGACGTGCCGCTGAACTACGCAGATTACTATTTCCTTGAGGCACTGATCCGCAAGGGCCGCTTGGAGGCGGGCGAACCTTTGTTTTAAACCGGACGCCCATGTATAAACTGTTGTTTCTCGCCGCTGCGTCGGTGTGGTCGTGGGCCGCACCGGCGCAGTCGGTGCGGGAGGTCGCCGATGCGCGGATTCTTTCGTTCGAGGAGTCTGCGGCGCCTTTCACGGCGTCGGAAGGCTCGTCGCTGTCCGTCTCGGGCGACCATTACAAGCACGGCGCCCACGCGCTCCGCTGGCAATGGTCGCGGGCGGGCGCCCGGGTGCGCATCGAATCCCCGGTGGGTTACCTGTCGGAAAATCCCAATCCCAGGGAGACCTCCGTTTCGACCTTCGTGTTCTGGGTCTACGCCCCGAAGGCGCTCGACGGGAAACTGCGTTTCGAGTTCCGCAAGGAGGGGCGCACCTGCGCGTGGTTCGACTACGGACTGGAGTTCACCGGCTGGCGCGGGGCATGGGTGGCTTTCGACCGCGACATGCAGGGCCGGCCCGAGGAGGGGATGGACGAACTGGTCGTCACGGCGGAGGGCGTCGAACGGGGCGAGTTGTATTTCGACCACCTGATTCTCTCCTCGTTTCAGGACGTGCGGCACCATACGGCCGATTTCCAGGCGCCGTTCATCAACGCCGCGACCACGAGCCACTGGCTCACGCTGCTGCAATCGTGGCGCAATCCGATGCCCGCCCTCCCCGCCGCGGTCGGTGAGGGGGAGCGGCGCGATATGGCGACCGTCGAACGGCGTCTGCGCGAACTGCTGCTCGAAGGCCGGAAGCCGATGGCGATGAAGACCCTGCGCAAACGCTTCGACGCATACGGCATTGCGGAAAATTCCGACGGGACGCTTCGGGGCAAGCCGATCTGGTTCGTGCGCTATGCCGAGACCTATATCAATCTGGGCCATCCCGATGTCGGCAAACTGTTCAACGACAACGGCCAGACGCTGCGCAAATACAACGACTTCCTGTTCCAGGTCGCCGTGGCCCACGATGCCGCTGCGGACGCCGCCGAGCGGGCGGAGCTGGAACGGATGTATGTGCTGCTGACGCGGCATCTTCTGGATCAGGGCTTCGCCGCGGGAAGTGCGCAGGGAACCCTGCACCACCTGGGGTACAGCATGCGCAATTTTTACACGGCTCCCGTCATCATGCGCGACGTGCTGCGTCGCGCCGGGCTGGAACACGACGTGCAGCAGGCTATGGAGTGGTTTTCGGGCGTGGGCGAGGTGAAACTTCCGCCGGCGGAGCCGGGGATGGACATCGACGCGTTCAACACCTCGCTCGTCGGCCGTCTGGCGAGCATCGTGATGCTCCCGGACACCCCGGTGAAGGCGGCCTGGCTGGAGGCGTTCTCCCGTTGGGTCGACAACGGATATAAGGTCACCGAGGGGACCGGGCCCTGCTTCAAGAGCGACGGCACGGTCTTCCACCACCGGCGTCACTACCCGGCCTATGCCGTGGACGGGTTCAGCGGCGGGGCCGTGAATGCCGTGTGGCTGTTGTCGAAGACGCAGTTCGCGGTGAGCGCCGAAAGCCATGCCGTTCTGAAACGCGCGCTGCTCGAAATGCGCTTCTACTGCAACCTGCGGTCGTTTCCGCTGGCCCTTTCGGGCCGTCATCCCGACGGCCGCGGCGAACTGGTCCCGTGGCATTATGCCCGGCTGGCCGTCGCGGGTACGCCCGACGGCCGCGGGGAGATCGACCCGGAGCTGGCCGCCGCCTACCTGCGCGTGGCCAAAGGAAAAGACGCTTATACGCGGCTGTTCGCCGAAAAGGGCTTCGCTCCCGAACCTTCGCCTGCGGGGAACCGCGTCTACGGCTACAATGCCTCGGTGTCGCACCGGCGCGCCGACTGGCTGGTGACCGTCGCGGGCCACAGCCGCTATCTCTGGTCGGCGGAGATTTACCAGGGAGCCAACCACTACGGCCGCTACTTGACGCACGGCAGCATGCAGCTGCTTGCAGACGGCGATCCCGTGAGCGCCTTCGGCAGCGGGTTCCGGCAGGAGGGCTGGGACTGGCGGCACATTCCCGGGACGACGGCGCTCGAAATCCCGATGGAGCGGATGAAGGCCGACATCCGGAACGTCGACACCGCGTCGGGCTACGAGGAGATGCTCCTCTCCGACGAGGCCTTCGCCGGAGGCGTCAGCCACAGGGGCCGCGACGGGGTGTTCGCGATGGAACTCCACGAGCACGACAAATACAACGGTTCGCTGCGGGCGCGCAAGTCGTGGTTTTTCTTCGACAACCGCATCGTCTGTATGGGTTCCGACATCGAAAACAAGGCCGAGGGCGGTGTGCATACGACGCTGTTCCAGAATTTTCTGGCGGACGCGGCCGATCCGCTCGTCGTGAACGGCGAGGCGGTGACGCAGTTCCCCTACCGGGCCGAACTTGCGGGCGGCGCCGTCCTGCGCGACAACCTGCGCAACGCTTACTTCGTGCCGAAAGGTAGGGTAGTCGTTTCGAAATCACTTCAGCGTTCGCTCGACGAGGAGACCGACGCCCCGACGCAGAACAATTTCGCAACGGCGTGGATAGATCACGGCAGCGGGTCCGTCAGCGGCGGCGGGTACGAATACATGCTGGCCGTGCACGCTTCGGACGAAGAGGCGGCCCGCTACGCGCGGGAACTTCCCTACGAGGTGCTGCGCCGCGACGCCTCGGCGCATATCCTGCGCGACAGGCCGTCGGGCATTACGGGCTATGCCCTTTTTGCCGCCGGTAAGGTGGGCGAGGGGTTGCTGGAAAGCGTTTCGCTGCCTTCGCTGGTGATGATCGGCGGGGATGGCGAAGGGCTGACGGTGAGCGCTGCGGACCCCGACCTGCGTTTCTACGAGGGGCCGAGCGACGAGGTGTTCGATGCCGACGGCAGGCGCGCCGAGCGGAGCGTCTACTCCCGCAAGTGGATCGACAATCCCTCGGGAGAGTCGCAGCTGGAGGTCGTGATCCGCGGCCGCTGGCAGTCCGCAGACGATAGGCCGGAGTGCCGGATCGAACCCGCGGGCGAAAACACCGCTTTGATCTTCACGTGCCGCGAAGGTGCGACGCGCGAAGTGAACCTGATTGAAATGAAATAAGACACGATGTTGAAAATTAGAATTGCAATTCCGTTTGCGGGCCTCGCCCTGACGGCCTGCGGGCAGTCGGAGACCGGGCGCCCCAACGTGATCTACGTATTTCCGGACCAGTATCGCAACTCCTCGCTGGGGTTCTGGAGCGATCCGGAGTTCGCCGCCGAGGTGGGGTGGAAGGGCGATCCGGTCGCAACGCCCAACCTCGACCGCTTCGCCCGCGAAGCCACGGTGCTGACCGAGGCGGTGAGCAATTTCCCCGTGAGCAGCCCCCACCGGGGCATGTTGCTTTCGGGCATGTATCCCGAGCGGAACGGCGTGGTGCTGAACTGCATGTCGGAGCGTCCCGAAAGTTCGCTGCGCGAGGACGTCGAGTGTATCGGCGACGTCTTCTCGGCGGCGGGCTACGACTGCGCCTACATCGGCAAGCTGCACGCCGACTTCCCGACGAAGAACAACCCCCAGCGTCCGGGAACCTACGTCAGCGACGCCGTTCCCGAGTGGGACGCCTACACGCCGCCCGAACGCCGCCACGGGTTCAACTACTGGTACTCCTACGGCACCTACGACGTGCACAAGCATCCCCATTACTGGGATACCGACGGCAACCGTCACGATGTCGACGAGTGGTCGCCGCGGCACGAAGTTTCGAAAGCCATCGAATATATCGAAAACAAGGGCGGCGTGCGCGATCCCGAAAAACCGTTCCTGATGATGATCGGCATGAATCCGCCGCATTCGCCCTACGCTTCGACCGACGACTGCGACCTGGAGGGGTATGAACGTTACAAGGACAAGTCGCTGACCGAACTGCTCGTGCGCGACAACGCCGACACGACGATGGCCAAGGCCGCCGCCGTGCGTTACTATTTCGCCAACGTGAGCGGTATCGATCGCGAGTTCGGCCGCCTGCTCGCTGCGCTGGACAGGGCGGGGCTTACGGAGAACACGATCGTGGTCTTCGCTTCGGACCACGGCGAGACGATGACCAGCCATTCGACCGACGACCCCAAGAACTCGATCTGGCGCGAGTCGCTGAACATTCCCTTTCTGGTGCGCTATCCGGGGCGGGTGCCGCACCGTGTGGACGATCTGCTGCTCTCGACGCCCGACATCATGCCGACGCTGCTGGGGCTGGCGGGCCTCGGGGAGCGGATTCCCGCGAGTGTCGAGGGGCGCGACTACTCGGCCGTGCTGCGGCAGGACGCCGTGCAGCCCGAACGCCCGCGCGCTGCCCTTTACATGCGCAACCTCGACGGCGGGCGCGATGCCGACGGACTGGTCCGCGGCTTCTTCGCCCAGGCGCGCGGCGTGAAGACCGCAACGCATACGATGGAGCTGCACATCGGCCGCGACGGGACGCTCGAACGCGTGCTGATGTTCGACGATGCGGCCGATCCCTACCAGCTGCACAACCTCGCGCCGGAGGAGCATCCCGCGCTGTTCGCCGCGCTGTGCCGCGAACTGGCCGTGTTGCTGCGCGACAACGACGACGTGTGGTTCCGCGAGGGCGTCTTGTCCGACGTGGTTCCCTATGATACGAATAACTAACAATCAATCGGATATGAATAAATTGTTTTTGTGGATTGCAGCGGCCTCGGCCTTTGTGCTGCAATCGTGTGAGAACACCGACGGCATCCGCGACGAGATCGGGAGCCTGCGCGACCGGGTGATTGCGCTGGAGGCGAAGATCGGCAGCGTGAACACCTCCATCGTGGCGCTCCACAAGTTGATGGACGAGTCGACGATCATCGTCGGGATCGAACCCAACGCAAAGGGGTACGAGATCGAGTTGAGCGACGGAACCCGGCTGCCCGTCATCCTCGGTGAGAAGATCGAGGCGCTGGTTCCCGTCATGGGCATCGACGCCGAGGGCTACTGGACCGTGAGCCTCGACGGCGGAGCCACTTCCGAGCGGCTGAAGGTCGGCGGAGAGTACGTTTCGGCATGGCCCGTTTCGGGCGGCGACCATAAGCCCGGCGCCGAGGACGTCACCCCGCAGCTGAAGGTTTCGGCCGACGGGGAGTGGCTCGTGAGCCTCGACGGCGGGGCGACCTACGCGCCGCTTTTGCAAAACGGACAGCCGGTCAATGCCTTGGGGGATAAAGTCGTCGTCAGTTACAGTTCGGCTTTCAAGTCGGTGACTTACGACGCGACGACCGGACTTTTGGCGGTCGAACTGCTCGACGGCGAAAAACTCACGCTTCCCGTCTTCGACGATTTCGGACTGACGGTGACGGCTTCCGACAACGAGACTTTCCGCCTCGGGGAGACCCGGGCTTTCGAGGTCGTGCAGAACAACGTCGCCGAGGCGGTGATCGACGCGCCTGCGGGCTGGACGGCCGTGCTTGGCGAGACGACGCTGACGGTCAAGGCTCCCGCGACGTTCGACGCCGCTTCGCAGCAGGCGGCGGTCTCGGTGACGGTCTATTCGGACAGGAAATACCGGAAACTCGTCACGCTGAACGTGACGCTGCTCGACGAGCAGGTGGATGCCAACGCCGCTCTGGCATGGCGGAATTTTAAGGCCGGAACTGTGGATAACGTCCTGCTCGATTATTCGTATGCCGGTTACAAGCACGGCGAGGAGGCTCCGGCCGATGTCTGGGGACTGGGCTACAAGGTTTACAACGTCGTCGATTACGGCGCCGATCCCACGGGCGTCAGGTCCTCGCGCGGGGCGTTGACTGCGCTGCTCAAGGAGCTGAAACTCTCCGGACGGAGCGATGCGGGGGCGAACCTCGCGAATGCCAATGCCCGGGCGGTGATCTATTTCCCCGAGGGGCGTTTCGTCCTCCACAACGACGACGACAACGTGGTGGACCCAACCTCCGCTAACCAGAAATACACCGATTCGAAGGGGAACAACCGCAGCGAGGAGATTTTCATTCGCGGGGGGTATTTCGTGCTCAAGGGCGCGGGCCGCGGCAAGACGACGCTCGTCATGGACACGCCCAACCTGCCGAACAACTCGGAGCAGATGTGGTCGTCGCCCATGATGATCAATATCAAGCACAATTCGGGACTTTCGGACCTCACGACGGTGACGGGCGACGCTGCACGCGGCACGTTCTCGGTGGAGGTGGCTTCGGC
>OJRB01000547.1_pt1 | contig 22453 bp, 10 predicted proteins | sample 1599061 | NCBI WGS metagenome assembly OJRB01 (sample SAMN03922522, study PRJEB24848) | human gut metagenome | isolation source: stool sample | host: Homo sapiens | place: Germany | collected 2010-02 | reverse complement strand
ATCTACACACTGCATATCGTCGGCAGCGTCAGATGTGTATAAGAGACAGATCCTGGAAAAACTGGTCGGTATGATTATCATCAGCCTTTACCTTCTGCATGGAAGTATCCAGGAAATAGTGCAACACCGCACCTTTGGAACCACCCTTTTCAGCATGAACAGATTCTTTCAGCCAATTGTAAGCTGTATTAAGGTCCGGAGTAGGAGCAAACTGAAGATAATCCACAGCTTTAGCGCCCAAGGCATCAGCCACACTCGGCACACCCTTCATTCCCTTACCAATGAATTCAGGAATGTACTTCATTCTCAAATCATATACATCCATCAACTCATCAAAATACTTCTTGTAATCAGCAGAATTTCTATCCTTAATCTGACTCAAGAAACCCACTAAAATCTTCTGAGCATCTGTAAATGTGTAATACCGCAGTGTAGGACAATCCTTCAATACAGCCATACAAGGAGCGTATGCATCCTTAAAGTTACCAGCTCTCACTGCTTCATGAGAGATACTACTGTTCGAATTACAATTTTCAGTCTGTGCGAAAGTGCTGGTCACTCCACCCGAAAGGAGCAAGACAGCCACAAGCGTCTTAATTTTCATTGTATTTAAATTTTAGTTGTTATATTTTTGTCTATTCAATTTCCATTAATCCACTTTACGCTTGAAGAACCAACGTTCGTTAAAGGTTACTCCGATACAAATACGCAATGTATTTTCGTTCAAGAACGCTGCTTGGGTTCCTTTAGTCCGCACGTATTGTGCAGAAAGACTCAATACGGAACGGGTTCTCGGTATGGGCAATCCAAAACCGGCAGTAACGCCATATTCATCAGCGGCACGTACACCGTCTATCTTATAATAAGGTTTGGAATAATAAGCTCCCAAACGATACTTCACATGAGACAAATAACTTCGTCCCATAGGATTCGGCAGATACTCTGCACCAACGGATATTCTTCCACGGTCGCAAAACGCCTCGTCATTGTTCATATAACTCACTTTACTCCAATTCTGGAACATTACATCCGCGCCTACAGTCAGTCGGTTGTCGTACACGTAGGTCACACCTGCGCCAAATGTTGTCGGAATGCCACAAGTAACGACAGTATCCCTTGTTACCGAAGTAGCTCCCGTATTGCTATTACCAGTCTGCGTAACTTCGTACGCATCGTTACTCAAATCATGCCCCGGAGAAAAGACAACTCCCAACGTTGCAACATGTTTTTTCCCAAACTGGTGAGTGTACTGCGCTCCAAAATCCAACTTATAACTCTTTACAGCCACATTAGACTGTATTGTAATAGGAAATACACTTGAACTGGACGGAAAGGTCTCCGCAGCGGTTCTTGTTATATCTCCCCAAAGATACGAAAAATTCGCACCGACAGAAAGATTTTTAATTATTTTAAAACCGGCACCTAAATAAAGCTGGTGCAAGCCTCCTTCTCCCGAATAGCTTACCGTAGTAGATTTGTCTGGAAATTCCGTATCTTCCCGATATTCTCCCATACTGTATCCAACGTTTGAATAAGGCAGCAACCCCAAGCTTATGGCAGCCCATTTACTTGCACGAAACTGCATCGTGATATAGTCAAAACTGGAATTCTTGGCATTTCGTTTCAGAGTACCGTTACTGAGATTTGTATTCTGTAGAGAGACTGCTCCATCGAAGATAAAAGTCAGCGAATCTACCGCCGTATAGGATGCAGGATTAGCAAAGTTAGTCTGATACTTGTCCCGTAAACCATAGGCAATACCACCCATCGCCCTACTGTTGCTCGAGCCTTGTTCAGATAACTGTCCATATCCATATCGTGTATAGGGAGAATTTGTATTATTTTGAGCGACTGCCGCTCCTGATAATATCGTGAGCAAGAGCACTAACAGTGTTTGTCTATAGCCTGTCATTATTATAGTTTAAAATTCTATTTAATCCTTTCAACACTAAAAATCTGTCTGCAAAGATGATACTTTTTAAGTTTGTATCAAAAGAAAAATCATCCCCGCCCGTTAAAAAAACCAAAAGTTCAGGATATTTATGCTTCATAACCGTAATGTAACCTGAAATTTCATATTCAATACCCTTCAGTACTCCGGCACGGATAGCCGTATCGGTATCCTTCCCCATGGGCACCATCCGCCCCTCAAGAGCCACCATTGGAAGCCGTCCGGTAAACTGATGAAGCGCCTTGAAACGCATCTGCAGGCCGGGAGAGATATTCCCGCCATGATAGCGGGCAGCAGCATCGACAAACTCATAAGTGATACAGGTACCGGCATCAATCACCAGTATATCCCTGCCAGGAAATTGCTCATTGGCTCCTACCACCGCCGCCATACGATCATACCCCAGCGTCCGGGGAGTTTCATAGAGGTTTTCTACCGGAAGAGAAGTCTTTTCATTGAGCCACAGAATGGGGACAGCCATATCTTCCAGTTGCGACAACACCTCTCTACTCAAATCAATGACAGTAGCCACTATCGCTTTTTCAATCGTATATGTACGGCATACTTCAGGCAACCGTTCCAACGTCAGATTGGAGTCATACACCACCTCCACGATACGTCCACCATCAAACACCGCCATCTTGGCGATTGTATTTCCTATATCAATAATGAGATTCACCGTATTGCATAAATTTAGCGGCGCAAAGATATAACATTAATATTGAAATTCAGCAGAAACCATCTCTTTATTAGAAGAACAACTGCACAAGAATTCTTATTCACATCCACACCAAACAACCACAATGCCACTTCTACATTCTGTTGAGATTTATTAAAGCCGCAACATCATACCACAACCACCTGATTATCAATACAACTAAATGCGCTACATTCAGTATACGACTGAGCCCTATTCAGTATACGATTGAATGGCATTCAGTATACGACTGAATCAGGTTCAATATACCACTATTTCTTGCACCCGTATCGTTTGTAAATAGAAAATACCTACCACTCGTACTCGACAGTTGATTCAAAACAACCAATAATGCGAATTAAGAATTGTATCAAGTTCATAATTAAAAAAGATTCTTCGGACACAGATGACCGGGATAACGCGAATAACCGCTTTAGTTCCTAATCACAAATTGGGATAATATTAGTTTTTTCCGTAAGTTTGCAGCATGAAACGAAGCCTACTTATACATATATATATAGCAATCTTTTTCTTCTGTTTGCCTTCAGCAAATGCCCAGGTGACACAACAGCAAAAGACTGCTGCAACAGACTCCGTACGCGTCAGCCTACTGACTTGCGCTGCAGGAGGAGAGATTTATTCCCTATTCGGACACACTGCCATACGGTACGAGAACTATACACGTGGCATTGACGCCGTCTTCAATTACGGCATGTTCAACTTCAACGCCCCTAACTTCATCTTCCGTTTTGCCTTGGGAGAAACGGATTATCAACTTGGAGTAACCGATTATGAGCATTTCGCCGCCGAATACAACTATCTGGGACGCGATGTCTGGCAACAAACGTTAAACCTAACAGAAGAGGAAAAAGAACGCCTGATAGCACTATTGACAGAGAACTACCGCCCTGAAAACCGAGTATACCGCTACAATTTTTTCTACGACAATTGTGCCACCCGCCCGCGGGACCAGATAGAGCGTGCCATCAACGGCACTCTGCAATACGCTGACAATATGACTGCTAACAGTACGGGAATCTCTTTCAGGGATTTGCTGCATAAATACAGTGAAGGCCATTTGTGGTCACGTTTCGGCATGGACCTATGCATGGGCAGCAAAGCAGACGAACCCATCAACCGGCGGCTGGCAATGTTCGTCCCCTTCTACATGCAGGAGTATTTCAATAAAGCGCAGATTGTGGACAAAGAAGGACAAACACGGCCACTGGTTGCTAAAGAAGAAAAAATCGTAATAACGGGTAAAACACCAGCCGACTTCGTCAGCAGAGGCATCACACCGATGCAGTCGGCTTCGCTATTACTGATACTTGTAGCAGGCATCAGCATTTACGGCATACGAAGAGGGAAGACTCTTTGGGGCATAGACCTCATACTCTTCTTGGTTGCCGGAATGGCTGGATGTATACTGGCATTTTTAGCACTATTCTCACAGCATCCGGCAGTAAGTCCCAATTATATATTATTTGTATTCCATCCATTTCACCTTTTCTGCCTTCCATTCATGCTATCCAGGGTACAAAAAAGGGAAATAAGCCGCTATATGCTGGTTAATTTTGCAGTTTTAACACTTTTTATAGGGCTTTGGACAATAATTCCGCAGAGAATTCCGCCAGCAGTATTACCTTTGGCACTGTGTTTGCTGATACGTTCTGCAAGCAACCTCATTCTAACATACAAACGAAAGTAATGAAAAAAGGACTGATAACTTCCATACTCGCACTTACATTCAGTGGTCTGCAAGCCCAACCGCTGCCTGCCTCCCCAAAGCTGGTGGTAACATTGACCATTGACCAGTTGCGTACAGACTATATGGAAGCATTTTCGTCCTTATACGGAGAAAAGGGGTTTAAGCGCTTACTGCGTGAAGGTAAAGTATTCCGTCAAGCAGAATTTCCTTTTTGCGGAACGGACCGAGCCTCGGCCATTGCCGCCATCTATACCGGGACAACACCGTCCATGAACGGCATCATTGCAGAGCAGTGGCTGGATGCAGGTACACTACGCCCCATAAACTGTGTAGAAGACCCCAACTTCATGGGCAACTATACCGACGAAAGCACTTCCCCCTCCCAATTACTGACCTCTACTATTGCCGACGAGCTGAAAATAGCTACCCGCAACAAAGGTCTGGTCTATGCCATCGCGCCTTTCCGCGATGCCGCCATATTGGGTGCCGGGCACGCGGGGAACGGTGCTTTCTGGCTTAATAACAATACCGGAAAATGGTGCAGTACGACTTATTATAATGAATTTCCGTGGTGGCTGAGCCAATACAACGACCGGAAATCTCCTGACTACCGTATCAAGGATATGGTATGGACACCTGCACTTCCTTTTACCAACTATACATTTCTGCCCGAATGGCGCAACGAGCCATTCAAATACAAGCTGGATGGTGAACGGACAAACAAGTTCCGCCGCTTGATAACCAGCCCTTTCATCAATGAGGAAGTCAACCTGCTGACCGAAGAGCTGCTAAATAAGAGCACTATCGGACAAGATGACGTGCCCGACCTATTATCGCTGACTTACTACGCAGGAAATTATAACCACCGAAGTACGCAGGAATGTGCCATGGAAATGCAAGACACCTACGTGCGACTGGACCGTAGTATAGCTTCCTTATTAGAGCTCATAGAACGTAAAGTTGGGCTCCACAACGTACTTTTCTGCATCACCTCCACCGGCTATGCCGACCCGGAAGCAGCCGACCCGGGCGTATACCGGATACCGGGTGGTGAATTCTACCTGAACCGCTGTGCCGCCCTGCTAAACATGTACCTCATGGCATCCTATGGCGAGGGACAATATGTGGAAGCTTATTATGACCAACAAATCTATCTCAACCATAAACTTATTGAGAACAAGCAGTTGAGCCTGACTGAAATTCAAGAAAAATCTGCCGAATTTCTGGTTCAGTTTAGTGGCGTGAGCGAAGTATATTCAGCTCATCGCCTGCTTTTGGGCCCCTGGTCACCGCAAATAGAACGTATACGCAATAGTTTTCATCGCAAGCGCTCTGGCGATTTGCTCATTGAAATACTCCCGGGCTGGACTATCATGCAGGAAAATAGTACTGATAACCGTGTAGTACGTACGGCCGATATTCCTGCTCCCCTCATTTTATTGGGAGGAGGAATGAAGGCTGAAACCATCCGTACCCCCATCAGTATTGACCGCATTGCCCCTACCTTGGCAAGTGTAATGCGCATCCGCGCCCCTAATGCAAGTACAGCATCTCCCCTTGACTTTTGATTCTAAAATAATCTGTGCAAATCTGGATAATCTGTATAGAAATCAGTAACTTTGCACGCTCAACTAACTCAGCAATAATAATAAAAACAAATATATAATGGGATTTAATGAATTTTTAAGCTCGATTTTCGGCAACAAATCCACACGCGACATGAAAGAAATACAACCGTGGGTGGAGAAAATCAAAGCCGCTTACCCGGAAGTAGCCAAACTCGACAACGACGCCCTACGCGCCAAGACAGAAGAACTGAAAGCCTACATCCACGATTCGGCAGCCGAACAACGCGCCAAAGTGGAAGAACTGAAAGCCAGCGTTGAAGATACCGAACTGGAAAAACGCGAAGACCTCTTCAACCAAATCGACAAAATCGAGAAAGAGATATTGGAGATTTATGAAAAAGCGCTGGACGAAGTATTACCCACCGCTTTCTCTATTGTAAAGGAAACAGCCAAACGATTCTCTGAAAATGAAGAAATAGTGGTTACAGCTACCGATTTTGACCGCCAACTGGCTGCCACTAAAGACTTTGTACGCATCGAAGGCGATAAAGCCATCTACCAGAACCATTGGATAGCAGGTGGTAACGATACTGTATGGAACATGGTACATTATGATGTACAGCTATTCGGTGGTGTGGTTCTACATAAAGGTAAGATTGCCGAAATGGCAACCGGTGAAGGTAAGACATTGGTAGCTACCCTACCGGTATTCCTCAATGCCCTGACTGGTAACGGCGTGCACGTGGTAACAGTGAACGACTATCTGGCAAAACGTGACTCCGAATGGATGGGTCCTCTTTACATGTTCCACGGTTTGAGTGTAGATTGCATCGACAAGCACCAGCCCAACTCTGATGCCCGTCGCAAAGCTTATCTGGCAGATATCACGTTCGGTACAAACAATGAATTCGGTTTCGACTACCTGCGTGACAACATGGCTATCAGCCCCAAAGACCTGGTACAACGCCAACATAATTATGCCATTGTCGATGAGGTGGACTCAGTATTGATTGATGATGCCCGTACTCCGCTGATTATCTCCGGACCGGTTCCCAAAGGCGATGACCAACTCTTCGAACAGCTCCGCCCGCAAGTGGAACGTCTGGTAGAAGCTCAGAAAAAACTGGCTACCCAATACCTGGCCGATGCCAAGCGCCTGATTGCATCAAACGATAAGAAAGACCAGGAAGAAGGCTTCCTCGCTTTGTACCGCAGTCACAAGTGCCTGCCCAAGAACAAGGCACTCATCAAGTTCCTCAGCGAACAAGGCATCAAGGCCGGTATGCTGAAGACCGAAGAAATCTACATGGAGCAGAACAACAAGCGCATGCACGAGGTGACTGACCCGCTGTACTTCGTTATCGAAGAGAAAATGAACAGCGTGGATTTGACGGACAAGGGCGTAGACTTGATTAGTAGCAATGTAGAGGACCCCACTTTCTTCGTACTCCCCGATATCACAGCGCAACTCTCTGCCTTGGAAAACGAAACAGAGCTGACAGACGAACAGCGCCTTGAAAAGAAGGATGCCCTGATGACCAACTATGCCATCAAAAGCGAACGTGTGCATACCATCAACCAACTGTTGAAGGCATACACCATGTTCGAGAAAGATGACGAATATGTGGTAATTGACGGCCAAGTGAAGATTGTGGATGAGCAGACGGGACGTATCATGGAAGGACGTCGTTATTCTGACGGTTTGCACCAAGCCATCGAAGCCAAAGAAGGCGTGAAAGTAGAAGCTGCCACCCAGACTTTTGCCACCATTACATTACAGAACTATTTCCGTATGTACCACAAACTATCCGGTATGACCGGTACGGCAGAAACAGAAGCCGGCGAGTTGTGGGACATCTACAAACTGGATGTAGTGGTTATTCCGACTAACCGCCCCATTGCCCGTAATGACATGAATGACCGCGTTTACAAGACAAAACGTGAAAAATATAAAGCAGTCATCGAAGAGATAGAAAAAATGGTGGCAGCAGGACGCCCCGTACTGGTGGGTACCACTTCTGTTGAAATCTCTGAAATGTTGAGCAAAATGCTTACCATGCGTAAGATTGAACATAGTGTATTGAATGCCAAACTGCATCAGAAGGAAGCGGATATTGTGGCTACTGCCGGTTTGAAATGTGCTGTAACCATCGCTACCAATATGGCCGGCCGTGGTACCGACATCAAGCTGAGTCCGGAAGTGAAAGCTGCAGGCGGTCTTGCCATCATCGGTACAGAACGCCACGAATCACGCCGTGTGGACCGTCAGTTACGTGGTCGTGCAGGACGTCAAGGCGACCCGGGTTCTTCTGTATTCTTCGTATCTTTGGAAGATGACCTGATGCGTTTGTTCTCCAGTGACCGCATTGCCAGTGTAATGGACAAACTGGGTTTCAAAGAAGGTGAAATGATTGAACACGGCATGATTTCCAAGTCCATTGAACGTGCACAAAAGAAAGTTGAGGAAAACAACTTCGGCATCCGTAAGCGTCTGTTGGAATATGACGACGTGATGAACAAGCAACGTACAGTAGTCTACACCAAACGCCGCCACGCTTTGATGGGCGAACGTATCGGCATGGATATCGTGAACATGATTTGGGACCGTTGTGCCAATGCCATTGAAGCGCCCGACTACGAAAACTGCAAGATGGATGTGCTCCAGACACTTGCCATGGAAGTACCTTTCACCGAAGAGGAATTCCGTAATGAGAAGAAAGAAAAACTGGCAGACAGAACTTTTGACGCTGCCATGGAACTCTTCAAACGCAAGACAGAACGTATGGCACAGATAGCCTATCCGGTCATCAAACAAGTATACGAAACGCAGGGACACATGTACGAAAACATACTTATCCCCATCACAGACGGAAAACGTATGTATAACATCTCCTGCAACCTGAAGAGAGCTTATGAGACAGAATGTAAGGAGGTGGTGAAGTCATTCGAGAAATCCATCTTGCTGCACGTCATCGACGAAGCATGGAAAGAAAACCTGCGCGAGCTGGACGAGCTGAAACACTCCGTGCAGAATGCAAGTTACGAGCAGAAAGACCCGCTGCTGATTTACAAGCTGGAATCTGTGAACTTGTTTGATGCCATGGTGAATAAGATTAATAATCAGACTATCTCTATCTTAATGCGTGGACAAATCCCGGTACAAGAGGCTCCGGCTGAAGCCCCTGAGGCTCCCCAGGCTCCCCGCCAAGTAGAGGTGCGCCAGGCTGCTCCGGAACAACGCCAGGATATGAGCAAGTATCGCGAACAGAAGGTTGATTTGAATGACCCGAACCAGCAGGCCGCTGCGGCACAAGATACACGTGAACAACCAAGACGCGAACCTATCCGTGCCGAGAAGACCGTAGGACGCAATGATCCTTGTCCTTGCGGAAGCGGTAAGAAATACAAAAACTGCCACGGACGGAATGCATAAAGCAAAGCTATAAAATGATAAGGCGATAGGGTGATAAGATGATACCGTCAGGTATCTTTTATCACCCTATCACTTTTTCTCCTACCACATTATCACATTTTTTATTCGTTCCAGCTTTTGAATATTCAGCTAAAAGAGTACTTTTGCTCCAAAGAACAAAACCAAAGACTATGACCAAATATCACTATTGTCTGTTATTGATGGGGTCTCTGCTGTTAGGCAGCTGCCAGAGTGTAGAACAACTGTCCATTGATTATATGCTTCCGGCAGAAGTCAGTTTCCCGGCAACACTGAAACGTGTGGCTGTTGTCAACAACATGCCAAACGTACCGGACAACAAACTCATCATCACTGAGGAAGAACAGAAAAAAAGCGAGAATGAGGTGGCACGCCTCACCAACTACTACAATGGAGACGCCGCAATAACAACCGAATCCCTTGCAGAGGCCCTTGCCAACGAAAACTACTTTGAAGAGGTTGTGATATGCGACTCTGCCCTCCGGAGTAAAGACATCAATCCCCGCGAAAGCACATTATCGAGAGATGAAGTACTGGAACTTACACAGAATTTGGACGTAGATTTCCTGATAGCCCTGGAAAACATACAAATGCGTTCCAATCGCAAGATAAGTTATATGCCCGACTGGGGTGTGTTCCTCGGCACAGTGGATGTAAAGGTATATACTACCGTCAGAATATATTTACCTAACCGCAAAGGTCCTATGGTGACCGTCAACAGCAATGACAGTATTTTCTGGGAAGAGGCAGGAAATGGTGAAGCGTCAGTACGTTCCCGCCTCATCAGCGAAGAAGACATGGTGAAGCAAGCATCTGAATTTGCAGGAACGGTTCCGGTAAGACATCTACTCCCCTATTGGAAAACCAGTAACCGCTATCTCTTCAGTGGTGGTTCTGTAAATATGCGTGACGCAGCCGTATATGCCAAAGAAGAAAATTGGAGTAAAGCAGTAGAGCTCTGGAAGCAGACCTACGAAACAAAAAAAGGAAAACAGAAAATGTATGCAGCCTATAACACCGCTTTGGGCTACGAAATGCAAGACAGCATAGATACTGCCTTGGAATGGGCATTAAAAGCGCAAACCCTTGCCCGTGAGAAAAGCAAGACAGACAAAAAAGAGACAGGCGAAATACATGATGGAACCATCTCCTATTATATCTTTATCAGCATGTATGTAGACGAATTGGAGAAACGAAAAGAGGGAATGGCACGCCTGAACATGCAAATGAACAGATTTGATGATGATTTTTAGTCAAATGATGCAGAGATAACCGTTTTTTTTATACCTTTGAACAACCATTAAGAAAAGAAAGTTATTATGAAGCTCAGTCAATCGTCATTAGCACTCTTGGAGGACACTCTTAAAAAAGCAATCGGCAAATACACCTGCGGTTGCGAACAGACTATCGTTACAGACATTCATCTGCAACCGAATCAGAATTCGGGCGAACTGTCTATCTTTGATGATGAAGATGAAGAGCTTGCCAATACTTCCATTGAAGAATGGATGACATACGAGGGGGATGATTTCTACGAAAATGTAGAGCGTATCTTGTCCTCACTGCTCTGCAACATGAAAAATGAAGGAAAGTTCGACAAGCTGACTATTCTGAAACCATTCTCTTTTGTACTGGTGGATGATGATAGAGAAACAATAGCAGAACTGTTGCTGATGGATGATGATACTCTATTGGTCAATGAAGAGCTACTGAAAGGATTGGATGAGGAACTGGATTCTTTTCTGAAAGAGCTGCTGGAAAAATAATATTCCAAACAATCAGCCTATAAGGAAAAGAGACCTTCTTATAATAAATTAGCCCCTGCGATATAAAACGACCGCAGGGGCTAATTCTTTTTTACCTATACAATACCTAACGTATCTTAATTCCATAGAAAGAACTTGAGGTGGTAACAAAAAGCATATCCTTCTGCCTTCCACCAATTGCCAAGGAAATCGGGCGTTCTTCTATCTGAATACGTCTCTGCTCTTTACCAGATTTGTCATAGACAAATATTTCACCATCAGCAACATAAACATTCCCGTCAGCATCAGTCACATTACTGTATTGGCCATAAGGACATATTATTCCTTGTTCTGTCAAACGGCCATCCACACCAACAGAAAGTTGTACTGTCGTTTTATTCATCTCATTTACAATATAAACCGGTTCTGACTGACCGGGCACTGTAACAGTCAAAGCACAAGAACGCCCCAAATCATAGGTATCCGGAATAATTGTCACGCCATCCGGAGCGACAAAACTATACTCAGGCATACTGGCAACCACCTTGTCAAAGTCACCTCTCCAACGACTGGAAGGGTGAATGACTTTCTGTATATTCTTCATACTGGCTGTAACGACACGTGGCATAGGCTTCATCGTAGCATCCACGTTATCCGGATTAAAAGAATACCCCCAAGCACTCCAGCCACTGTTACCCCAACCACTGTACATCGGATTATCATCCGGCAAGCGCACTACCGTTTCCTGCTTGCCGTTCACCAGATAACCCGGCTGAGGGTCATAGCGGAAAATAACCAGTAGATTGTCTTGCGTATCAGTAGCCAATGTAAAAGGCTTCCAGGGATAATCGGCTATCAAAGTAATCTGCTCCGTGTCTGCCGACCATTTATAGATTTTCTTCAGACGGTTTTCACAGAAGTAGATATTTCCTTTACTGTCGGTAGTAGCTCCGGAGGCTAGTTCAAAACCGGTAGCCAGCTTCACTGGCTTGTCCATGACCGTGCAGGAAGGGCGAAGGCTCTTCTCGCTACCCGAAACAGTGAGACGGGCAAAGTCCCACGAATAAACGGGCAACTTCTTATTCATATCATATATAGGAAACTCTATGACTGGTAATATCTGCGTATAATTGTGCATATTACGGAAAGTGATATTCTTGCAATCCCATATGCGGAAACCTATCCTCTTCGGCATAAAGGCACGGATAACGCGATACATCCACACATTTACCATTTCGATATTTTGACAATTGGACATTTCTGCCATATAACAATCAGGCCCTTCACGACCTTCTTCCTCAAACTGGAAAGCATAAATTTTCCAGTTGGCCACATTATGGAAACGGGCTTCAGTACGGACATGATGCTCCAAAGACATGGCATAAATACGTCCCGGAGTCTTCGTTTCGCTAATATAAAGCCCACTGGCAGCATACGTACTGGCTGTCCAAACATCCTTAATTGTCCCGCCGCCATTGTTTGTAATCCACAAACTCCAATACTGGTTGTCCCAAGCCATATCCTTACCGGTTTCCATGACCGGAGAAGACGGGGAACTAATCCGACGCTCGTCCCTGCGGTAAGACGACTGTCCGGAAGCATTCGGAGCAGGTTTGCGCAAGGTACCGTGCCCGCCTACAAACTTCACATCATTCAAGTACGAGCGCTCACCCGCCATCCATTTACAGCCGACAGCACGGTAATTATACGCACCGGTATTAATACCTATACCATTCAGTACGTCGTCGCCGCCTTCGGAAGATTCAACCAAAGGCACAGGCACGCCGAAACCACTGAATGCAGGCTCGCTTTCCTTCAACAGAAATTGAGTCCCAAAAGGATGCAGCCCAATCAGCTTAGTACCGGGAGACAGCTTCAACGTTCTCGTCAGGCGATACCAACCCTGGGGCACATAGATGTTTTTATGCAAAGAGACAGCTTTCTCAAAAACTTCCGTATCATCAGTCTCGCCATCACCTTTTGCCCCTAAGTCTCGGATATTGACCCATGTCTCCATTGCCGGAAGAACCGGAAGGTCCTTGCCAAGTGTAACCGGCAGTTTTGCCACCGGCTCTATTTCACATATTTCCCTGAAAGAAGAAGCATCATTCAAATCCTGATACACCAGACCGTAAGTAAACTCCTTGACTCTGTACATTTTTGCTTTTCCGGCAACTTTCTTTCCACTTTGAGCATAGCCCACCAGTACGGGAACATTCCTGCAATCCACATTCACCAGATTCAATTGCGAAAAAGTATTTCCCTCTACGCTCACCCTGACACCGGCTTCCGAAATATTCTCCCACAACGAATTCTCCACATGAAGACGGTCTGCCAGATTCTCTGCCATTTCAAAGGCAACGGGCGTATTCTTCACATGCATATTGACGATGGCAAACCCCACCTCTTTTGAATAGACAGCCGCCTTTCTCTGCCCCTCAAAGTAAGTATCGACCATCATCATAGGCCATCCCGGAGAAGTCCTGGAGGAAATTATCCCATATTCACCGCCATAAAACCTGACGTCTTCCAGTTCATTGCCAACATCATACATGCCGGCTTTCCCCGAACCAATCCGAATGTCGCAATGATTGATAAATCCATGCTGGGCAAAATGCGCACGAATGGCGACGGCTTGAGGATTACCTTTGTCTATACGGAAATCCACATTGGACACCGCACTATAGAAAGTACCTGCACCGGCATCCGAAGGCTTCCTGCCCTCTTGTGCCAGCCCTCCCGTAAACCATATCATATAATTTTGAGTAGTCTGGAAACCGGGTGTATCGGCTCCCAAATAAATCACCGGCCGTTTCTTCCCATAACCAATCAGCCGAATGGATGAGGGAATTTGAATCGTCTTGCTAATACGATAATTTCCTTCCGGCAGAAACAGTATCCCAAAGTTCTTTTCGCGCTTCACCTGATTGATTGCCTCTTGAAGTGCATCGGTCACGTCGGACTTTCCATCAGCCTTGAAGCCGTAATTCTCCGGGGTAAAGTAGAATGCTTCCGGATCGTCCGGTCTTTGCGTATAGGTGGAACCACCCTCTGCCGCCCACCCGGACGGCATATTACCGATAATCCAACAGACTATCAGCAGGTATCTCATTATTTGATAATTTCTCATTACACAGATTGTTTTAATATGGATTTTCCTTATTTAATACGTACACCAAAGAACTTGGAACGGCCTGTGACAAACAATGTATTGCCATCCTTACCGCCAAACTGTAATGTGGACGGACGTTCGGGAACACGAATCATCCCTTTCTTCTTGCCATCCTTATCAAATACATATATTTCTCCGTCAGCCACATACAAGTTCCCTTCCTTATCTACAGCAGAACCAAATTCGCCCTGCTCCACAAAATAGCTCAAGTTGGAGAGCGTGCCGTCATTGGCCACATCCATCTTCACCATTCTGCGGTCATATTCATCAGATGTATAGAAAGGCTTTCCCGGATAGGCTTCCAGCAGGGAAGAACTACGTGACAAGTCGAAATAATGAGGAATGATAGTTTTTCCATCCGGTGCCAGGAAGCACATTTCAGGAACATAGACCGACACCGCATTGAAATCGTGGAAGTCTCTCCAACGGTTAGAAGGATAAAGAGCCTTATACACGTTCTTCACTTGACCCATCGGAACACGCGGCAACAGTTTGATGGTCTCTTCCGGATTTTCCGGGTCAATGGAGTAGACTCTCATTGTATATGCGGAATTACCATATCCGCTGAAAGAAGTACCTTTTGTATCAGGCATTACCGGCATTTCCTCCGGCTTACCATTAATCAGATATCCCGGCTGCGCATCATATCTGAACAATACCAATAGATTATCTTCTGAATCAAAAGCCAGGTTGGAGGGTTTCCACGGGAAATCTGCCAGCAGCGACAAGCTGTTTGTCTCTACCGACCACTTAAAGATACGACGCATCCGATGGTCGCAGAAGTAAATGTTACCTTTACTGTCGCGCGCAATGCCTTCGGCAAATTCCAAATCGGAAGCCAATTGGTTCACCTTACCTATTTCATTGCCTAACGATTGCTGATGAGGTTCTTTTCCGGTTACAATCAAGCGAGAAAGTTCCCACGGGCGGATGTCAATGTCTTTGTTGACATCGAACACTGCAATGTTATTCGTATATTTAATCTGAGAATAGTTATGCAGGTTCAGAAATGCGATGTTCTCGCAATTGCGGATACGTACAGAACTGTGATACGGTTCATTGACACGGATAACGCGGAACATATACAAGTTTGCAAAGGTCACATCTTTGCAGTCGTCCATCTCTATCGGTTGGCAATCGGTACTTTCGCGGCTCTCTTCCTCGGTTTGCATGCAATACACCTTCCAGTTGGACACCTTGCTGAAACGTACTTCATTTCTTACATGATGCTCGATGGACATGGCATAGATACGCCCCGGAGTAGAAGTATTGTTGGCATAGAAACCATTGGTGGCATATGTGCTTGCTGTCCAGATATCTTTAAAGGTGCCACCACCGTTGTTGGTCACCCACAGACTCCAATACTGGTTGTCCCAAGCAAGATCCATGCCCGAAGCCGCTACCGGATTATCGGGAGAACTGATACGAGCCGGTCTGTTCCACCGGCCACGTGGTTCCTCAACACCCGGTTTAGGTTTCCATAAACCGCCATGCCCGCCTACAAACTTCACGTCATTCATATAAGAATCTGCATTTGCCATCCACTTCACACCTACAGCACGATAGTTATAACCGCCGGTATTGATACCAATGCCCATCAGCATATTTGCACCGCCTTCCGAAGATTCCACCATCGCTTTCGGACCGCCAAAACCACTGAATGCAGCAGTACTTTCGTCCAGCCGGAACTGAGTGCCAAAAGGATGCAGGCCTATCAACTTGGTATCGGGCTTCATCTTCAAAGTTTCGGTAATGCGATACCAGCCCTGGGGCACATAGATATTATCGTACTTGTCAATAGCCTCCTGGATGGCCTTCGTATCATCCGTTTCCCCATCTCCCTTTGCACCGAATTCGCGCAGATTTACCCATGTTGCCATTGCAGGCAGTGCAGGGATGTCCATCAGTTGGGCAACCGGCATCTTCTGTATCGGTTCAATATCAACCAACGTTTCATATTCCGGCATATCCACCATGTCATCCATCTGCAAGCCGTGGTCGTATGACTTTACCTTATAGATTTTATGAGCAACATGGGTGGCCGTATTGCTACGGGGATATTTCGCCAAGGTCGGTACATTCTTACAATATACATTGCGAAAGGTTATCTGATTGTTGCTGTTGTTCTCGTTGGTAATCACCACTGCCGGACCACTTACATTTTCAAAATAGCTGTTTTCCAAAAATAACTTGTCGCAATAATTAGGGTCAATATCAAATACAGCCGGAACATTCTTGGCATACAGATTCACCATTGCCAAACCGGACTCCTGACAACGAAGAGCAGCTACACGTTGTCCCTCAAAATAAGAGTCGACCATCATTACCGGCCATCCGGGAGAAGCTTTTGTCGTATAAATGCCATAATCTCCCCCGTAAAAAGCAACGTTTTCCAACTCATTGCCCACATCGAACAGACCAGCCTTGCCTTTACCTATGTATACGGCCACATAACTGATAAAACTGTGTTGGGCAAAGTGTGTGCGTAGCGCCACTGCATGCGGATTACCATCTTCTATGCGCAAGTTGATATTCGACATGGCACTGTAGAACGTACTGGCACCGGCATCACGGGGTTTCTCACCTTCCTTGACAACGGCTCCCGTAAACCAGAACATGTATTTAGCTTTTCCTTTATCATCAGCTACTTCCTCTTGAAAACCCGGAGAATTCTTAGCCAGAATAAATTCCGGGCGATTCTTTCCATAGCCAATCAAACGAATAGCCGTAGGAATATAAATGGTCTTGCTGATTTTATATTTACCTTCAGGGATAAAAAGGATTCCGAAATTCTTTTCTTTCTTCACTTGATTAATCGCTGCCTGCAAAGCATCCGATACATCCATCTTTCCATCCGCCTTTATAGGATAGTTCTCGGGAGTGAAATAAAAAGCTTCGGAGTCATTGGGTTTTAGAGGATAAATCGAATTCAATTGTACAGCATACAACTGAGTACATATCATCCCCAGCAAAATTAAAATAATCGTGTTCAATTTCTTCATGGTCTTATTTTTAATGTATGGATAAAAAAAGACGTTCTGCCGTCAAGCAGAACGTCTCCCTCTGCTATAAATTACAATTTTATAACTACTACCGGCGCATAATTATGCCGTACAGTGCCCACACCCGAAACATCAGCCAGAGCGCCAATACGGAAATAATAATTCTTGCTGTATTTCAAGACATCAGCATTTTGTCCCAGATCGATGGACAATGTATAAATATCAGCGCTATTTATAGCAGTACTCGGACTAAACACTTGCTTATCAGTCCCTCCATTCAACGTCAATTTCACATTGTTACCTACCCACATATCTGAAAAAGCAAACAACTGAATCTCTTTCAATTTCACTTCTTGTTTACCAGCTTCCAACGAGAATGTAGCAGTAATTACATTGCCATTCTTTTCTACTTTTGGACTTTTGACGCGAATATAAGGAATAACCTTGAAATCATACACATTATCCCCTGACTTAACAACAAAATCCTTCACTTCAAATGGATAAAAATTCCCATTTTCAAAACGAACATCATAAGTGGCAGCAAAAACCATATTGTTACGATATTCTCCGGTATTTGTGATATACCAGGTTTGATCCGTAGCATTAGTAAATCCATGCTCCCTCACTTTAATTGCATTACCGTTTTCCATATCGGAACCTACAAGTTCACCTGTCTGTTCGTCAAGGATAGAACCATGTATGGAAGCATCCGGTCCCTCATAATTATCAATTTCACAAGATGTCAATGCAAATAAGAAGCATGACACAAATAACAATATCTTTTTCATAACTTTCTACTTAATATTATTCAAATTAATGACCTGGATTCTGAACTAAACCATTCGTGGCAATATTAGGTATGCCCCTATAGTAGTTGATGTTCTGGAAAGTACGCCCTCCTCTTGTTTCGTCACCAAAGTAGTTCACCCTTGCAAAGACATATTTAGGCTCTGCACCACGCAAGTCAAGCATCGGCACCAAAGCTTTACGAATTCTATTATTGCTGAACTCAGTATGGAATTCCCTACGACGATTCATATCCCAAAAACGCTTTCCTTCAAACGCCATCTCCACACGACGTTCCTTCAAAACACTCTCTAATGTCAAAGATATCCGGTCGGTATGTCCGGCTCTACGTCGCAAAGCATTCAAATAGTTCTCAGCCAATTCCTTATCGCCAAATCCACTACCATTTTCCACAACAGCCTCAGCATAATTCAGGTAGACTTCTGCCAAACGCATATCAATATAAGAGGTAGTGGACGAAAGACGGTCGGGAGACATGCTCTCGCCCTCGGGCATATACTTACGAACTCCAAAACCTGTAGCAGTCCAATTAGCATCCTCACCACTGTTCACATTATTAAATCCAGAGAACATGGTTTCACCTTCGGCTCCTAAAGCATAATATGTTGTTCCATTTTTCTGAGTAGACTCGTTTGAATAAGCCACATAGCTATTATTGTCCTTAATAAATCCGCCCTGGATAATAATCTCAGTGCCGGCATAAGATGAACCCGGCACAACCACACTTGCCAACAGACGTGCATCCTTGTTGGCAAACGGTTCATACAAATCGTTATATTTAACAAAAGGTACCGACATCAAGGTGTTCACTACAGAAGCATTATTCATATTATGGAAATTAGGGATATAAGCATCTTCATTCCCATCCGTACGAGTTACAATCTTTGCACTTTTTCCCGTGCCGTCATCCGTATAATCTTCAAACAAATCAACGATTTCCAACATCGGATTGAAACGTCCATATTTCAGAGCGCCCGGATTGACTTGAGGAAGGATATTAAACTGAGCATAGCTATGTCCCTGATTAGTATTGGTTGTTCCATTAAGATACGCTTTACTGAAAATGACCTCTTCATTCTGGTCATTCAGGAACAAGGCCTGGAAGTTTGATGCAGCCTCCTTAACAGTAGCCGGAGCAGGCTTATAAAGAGATTTACCGGAATTCTCTATAAGGGACTTAGATGCTTCAATACATTCTTTATAGAATGCATCGGCATCGGCAGAAGTCATTCCACCCACCAGTTTCTGAGTGACAGCTTCACCAGCCAAAGGTGCCAGATTCCAATACTTGGCTACAGAAGCTGCATGAAGTGCAACTCTTGACTTCAACGCATAAGCTGCCCACTTGGTTACGCGATACAAATCCGAACCAGAAGTCGCATCGGGCAAAGTAGCAGCAGCAAGGGTGCACTCATTCAATACAAATTTCCAAGTATCCAACTCTGTACTGCGGGGAACTGCCACAGCGCCCGGTCCACCATCGGCATAATCATCGTCCTGCACTTTGTCAATCAGAGGAACGCCTCCATATCTTTTTACAAGCCCATAATACATATAAGCACGTGCAAAATGGGCTTCACCAGTCATACGATCCGCATCTGCAACAGAAATTGTTCCTGCTTCTTTGGCTTTTTCTACATTTTGCATAAAAATATTCACTTGACGAATATCTCCATAGGGCCAATAATTGAATCCTTCATAACCTATATCCACTCCTCCGTCACTACGGGTAGCTTCGTCGGTAAGAAATGCTAAATTAGTAGTTTCATTCACACCATCATAACCGCGTTGATTAAAACCAGCATTCGGACGATAATTAAAATCTTCCATAGGAATCATGGTATATATGTTTGCCAATAGTGCCTTTACACCACCTTCTGTCTCCAATAACTGATCGGGAGACACTTTATCCAGCGGTTCAAGTTCCAAGAAGGCATTACAACCGGACAATCCCATCAATGCACATAACGAGAATATCGATAAAATATTTTTTTTCATGGTATTTCAGAATTAAAAGTTTATGTTTAACCCAAAGTTATAAGTTCTCATCAACGGATATGCCAGGTTGGCTCCCCAATCCCTTTCCTCACGTTCGGGGTCAGCATCCTTCAAAGCCTTGTTACAGAACGTAAGCAGATTTGAACCATTGACAAAGATACGGGCACTGTTCAACCCGATTCTTTTCATAAATGATTTTGGCAGATTGTAACCGATCTCCATACTCTTCAAACGGAGATAAGTAGCTTGCGGAAGCCAAACGGAAATACCATAATTCCATCTACTACCATTATCCGAAGTATTAGAGAAATTGTGGCGTAATGCCGGATAATAGCCGGCTACCCATTGTGTGGCAGGATTATACGGATCATCTGTTATATTTGCAGGATGCCAACGATCTACATATTTCGCAATTAAATAAGATTTATTTGTCTTGCCACCATATCCCCAAACATCATCATTGGCATATCCGATGGAATAACCGGAAGCTCCTTGAAACAGCATATTGAGATCAAAATTCTTATAAGAAGCCGCCAAAGTCAACCCATACTGGATAGGAGGATTTGCACCGGTTGCCCAAAACTCCGGAACACGGTCACTGCTGTTAATTCTACCATCACCATTCAGGTCAAGCAATCTGTAACTACCCGGAAGCATCTTAGAGTTACCCAAGTTCCCACCAATCAAAGGAGCCGTTTCATACTGTTCCAAAGAAGTATATTGGCCATCGTATTTATACAACCACATCACATTACTGTTACGGTTTTCCTTTCCATTCAGCCATCTATCCATAGAACTGGTATATTCTGCATGTTCCACATGCAGACTTCTTTCACGGGCATACGTAAAATTAGCACTTACTGAATATGAGAAGTCCTTACCGATTTGTCCTCTGTGTCCCAATTCAATCTCAAAACCCCGGTTCCGGTTAGAATTCAGATTTTCCTTCGGGAAACTTGCACCAAATGTATCAGGAGCAGATTGTGCACGGTCGGCCAAAATGCCTTCATTCTTACGATTGAACCACTCGATAGTACCACTCAACTTACCGTTCCATAAGTCAAAATCCAGACCTACATTGGAAATAGAAGATGTAACCCAAGAAAGCCGGTCAGTCACTACACCAGGAGCTACCATACCCATAATCTGGCTGGCACCATCAAAAACATAACCATTAGAAGCCGAATTATAAGCAGATACATATTGGAAAGGATCACCGGCATCATATCCACTTTGTCCAAAAGAACCCCTGATTTTCAAATTAGTAATAAACGGCAAATTGTCCTTGATGAAACTTTCTTCCGAAAGTCGCCATCCGGCACTTACCGACGGGAAGAACGTCCAACGCTTAGAAGGAGCATAACGATAAGAACCATCATAACGCCCTACTACTTCCAACAAGTATTTACCGGCATAATCATAGTTCGCACGCATCAGATAGGCTGCCAAACGGCCAAAACTACGATACCCTGAATTGGTAGCTGTACCCGGACTTGCCTGATTCAAAATATCATTAGTAAACAACTCTGAATATTGCCGGGAACCGGATAATTCATCGCGTCGTGTACTGTTCAACTCTGCCACAGCTGTCACATTCAAATTGTGCTGATTGAAAGAACGCATATAATTAGCCTGCAACCTGCCATAAATCTTCTGATATATTCTCATCGTATTGGAATAAGCATCAGTACTACCTCCCGTACCGGCAGGCGCATCTGTATAATAATCATACAACGGATAAGAACGATTTAAAGAAGAGTTGTTACGATTGTTACCGTCAAATGACCCCAAAAGACTCAATGCCAACCCTTTTACAAAAGGAACTTGCCAATTCAATTCCACATCGGCAGAATACGTCAGGCCTCTGTTCTTGCGATAACCGTCTATATCCGGATCAACCAACGCAAAAGGATTCTTGTTTTCAGGACCGATTGCAGACAAATGATTGGGATTATTAATCGTATGAGTACCGATACCACGGTCATTAACCATCAAAGTCTTAAAAGTCCACATAAAATCCTCTCTCGGCCTTTGGGTTTCATCCCAACGCCCGGACAGATTCACATTCAGTTTCAGCCCTTTCGTAAGCTCTGCAGTCAGGTTACTTCTCAGATTATATCTATGATAGTATTGGATACCACTCTTCAGCAAACCATTATCGCCATTATAGCCGAAGCTCACATAATATTTCACCTTATCCGTTCCGCCTCTCACAGAAACAGTATGCGATTGCTGGAACGCCAGTTTATTCATAAACATGTCAATCCAGTTATTGTCTGTATAACCCTTAGCCCCGGTTCTATACCTGTCTCTTATACACATCTGACGCTGCCGACGATATGCAGTGTGTAGAT
>OJRB01000531.1_pt1 | contig 22727 bp, 19 predicted proteins | sample 1599061 | NCBI WGS metagenome assembly OJRB01 (sample SAMN03922522, study PRJEB24848) | human gut metagenome | isolation source: stool sample | host: Homo sapiens | place: Germany | collected 2010-02 | reverse complement strand
TCTCTGCCGTACCCTTGTCCCTATTATGACAGCCGCGTATTATATCTCTAGCCCCAGTGCCCGCAACGGCAATCTTATAATTCTTCATAATATCTACTCCTCCAATCTTTATTGCAGACATCCTCTAAAATCAATTTGTGTCTATGTAGTTATCTTGAAAGACGTGTCCAATTTTTTACTCCCCACGCCCCAGCAGACACACCTTGAAGGTTTTAAAGATAATCTTCCAATCCACCCAGAAGCTGCGCTCTTTGACATACTTCACGTCCAGATCCATCCACTCCTCAAAAGTGAGGTCATTCCGATGTGGGGCAATCTGCCAATAGCAGCTTAGGCCGGGAGTTACATACAGACGCTGTTTTTCGTAGTCGCCGTACTGCTCGACCTCGCGGGGAAGTGCCGGGCGGGGGCCAACGATGCTCATATCGCCCTTCAGGATGTTCCACAGCTGCGGCAGCTCATCGAGGCTGGTCTTGCGGATAAACTTGCCCACACGGGTAATGCGCGGGTCGTCCTTGATCTTGAACACAGGGCCATCCATCTCGTTCTGATCCAGCAGGTCGTCCAGTTTTGCCTCTGCATTGGGGCACATGGAGCGGAACTTATAGAACTTAAAGGGCTTACCGTTGCGGCCAATGCGCTCCTGACTGAAAACAGGACCCGCAGACGGGTCGTCCACCACAATTGCAATAGCCGTAGCCAGCATGACCGGCGACAGCACCACCAGTGCCAGCGATGACAAGATCACGTCCTGCGTCCGACGCCCGATCCAGTACAGGCGATGGTCGCGCAGATTTTCCTTGCGGTTAACTTCAACTTCCTTATCGATTCCGACAGTATTCGTAGCCATTTTTTCTCCTCACATAAATCCTTTTCTATGCACTTCTTATCGTTATTCGTTTTATCGCAATTTTCAGAAATAGTGCCTATCAACACGGCTTATTTGCGATATGCAGTTTGCGGATGTTGCTTGGACATTTAAAACGCAAACTTCTATAAAGTAATCTCTTTAACTCACACCGTTCCGGCAAGCACCTTCCTTTTAGATAACCGTTCCTCTTTTCCTAAAACCGGCAGACCGTTATTCCTGATCTCCGGGCAAGCAAAAACCCTCGGACGACAGCTTCGCCCAAGGTCATTTCAAATGCAATGTGGCCGTAATGAAAACCAGAACGTCATGCTGCAGCTCAAGCGCCGCGTGTGCAATGCTTCCAGTATGCAATATTTCACATTTTTGTAGAACCTCAACAAGCCCACTTCATTTTCACCTTTGCGCATCACGCCAGCAAGGGAAACAGCAGTGGGCTTTTTATTTTGATCTATCATTCGGGTTTCCTCATGATCTATCACATGATTGTTCGCAAACAGACATAAGCCCACTGGATTCACCTCCTTACCGCAATCAAGGCGTATCCTTCCATCACAAAACAGAGGATACCAGTTCTTCTACGTGGCCGTCTGAATTCTCTTATTATTCTATCATGGTTATATCTGGGAATCAATAGAAATCCGAGGAAATGTATCCATCCATGCTTTAGAAAAAAATGCGATTCAGCCAGAACTTTTTTGCACATTGCCCAGTTTCGCATGAAAGCTCCAGATGAAATCATCGATGGACAAAATGTGTGGTCATATAGTTGTCCAAGGCGCTGGAGAGTGCAGTTATAAAATTACAGGAGGCTCCTCATGGATACTTATAAAATCGCTATTGACACCTTTCTTGCCGAGACGTCCGAGTGCAAAGCCAGTGGGTGCGCCGTCTTTATCGGGGCAGACATCGCATTTCAAGACATCCAGCTGCATACACACCGGAACAAGTCAGAGCTGCATTTCATGGCCGGACACACCATGCTTTCCATCCCCCTTGCCAGCATCCTGAGTATTGAAAAGCTGGTATTGCGAGATATCCAGTCCACCAAGTATGAGATCATCACCAAAGAGAGCGGCACCATTACCCTTGACGTTGTTTAAAAATGCACCCGTAAAGACAGAGATTCGCCGGGCTGTGAGAGGACGCCCATTATTTAAAGGAGAGCAGCCATGACCATTATATCAGCGCAACAAAGCATGTCTTGACCCATTGAACTCGATTACCAATTTGGTAATTGAGGTAGGAAGTCACACACGGTACTCTCATGATTCGCTTTCAGGGGCAATCAATTTAAGTACCCCTTTTTTGCAGCCTAAAATTCCGCCACAAAACGGTGTCCACCACATAGACGCCCTCGCATTATACGGTAACGTGCCATATTTTGAAATTCATTTTTTAATCGCATCAATCCAGATAGGACAACGGCTTGTGATACCATCCGCCGGGCAGACACTTACTAGAATATAAATAATTGACAAATTGAGGTACCCACATACATTTCCAGACAGAATCACACCGCAGCAGATGTTTTTCTCAATTATTTGAGATATTTCACTCTGATTAAATCGTCGCCCATTTCTGATATGCGTCCTATTGGTGAAGGGTTGATAAAGAGGAAGGTATTCGCTGGCGCTCATACCATTTAGAGCAACTCCAATCTTTAAAAAGCTCACAGGTTCGCTTAGTCAAGATTTCCGTTGGCGTGATCATGTTAACCGAGCGTTTCTGTCCCGTCCTCATGCTTCGGCCGTTCAAGAAGCACTCGGCTAACACAACCACGCAAAAAATCAAATAAAGAAGTCGATTAAAGAGCAACACCTGTGCGCATATTTTTCACTTTTCTATATAGCATAGTGAATTTCGTGCGCATTTTACTGCTTTGTGACCCACCAAACGTTCTTATTTCGCAGTTCTCCACTTGTTGCGCGCTTTTTCTGTAGATCGTATCCATATTGCTGCAACCATTGACGTGCGCAGGTATAGCTTGGCAACGATTTCTCGGCGTGTCCATCTGCCTTGTTGTAGATGTGCCCCAGCTCAAAGAAGATTTTCTGCCACTCTTCGTAATAGCGTTCTTCATTCAGGTGGGCATCCAGATATGCAAGCAGCGGTGGTGGTTCAAGGGGTTCAACTTTCGCAAGCAGGCTTTCATCGATTTTTTTCAGCAGCTCTGTCTGATACCCCTGTTCGAGCATTTTCAGCAGGAAAACACGTTCTACACGAGCCTGCAAGGTCGCACGTTTCCGCCAGCAGTATTCACCTTCCCGTGGGTCCAGAACGACTGTATGGCTTTTTTTCAGTATTTCCACTGTTTCAGGCTGATGCAGGTATGCCTTCCATGCCTTCCTATCATCAAACCATTTTCGATATGCCTCGACCGGTCCTAGCTGATACTTCTGGATTTTTTCAACTTCCCCTTCCAGACGTTCTTTGGGGTAATCTGTAATGTACTGTTTTGCAGGCTGTGGGGTCGCCGCTGCGGTGCTCCAGATAGTCCTCCATGAATTTTGACCAGTGCCTTGGAGAGCGGCACGATTTGCTGATTGCGCGCCTTCATGTGGCGAAAAAACACTGTCCCAGCGGAAAGGTCCAAGTCTCTGATCTGCAGGTTGAGCAGCGTGGACGCACGGCAGCCGGTACCAAGCAGGAAGTTGACAATGACCCAATTGCGGTATTCGGCAAAGGAGCAGGTCTTGCAGTCCGGTTCCTTCAGCAGCTTCTGCAGCTCGTCGGTGGTGTAGGGTTCTTTGATCGGATCATCGGCACGCACCAGCCTGATCGGATACTTTTCCAGATAGCCTTTTTCCATGCACCAGTACAAGAACGCACGCACCATACGGAGGTTCGTATTGATGGTCGTATCGTGGAGCTGCTGGTCCTTCATATAGAAGATATAGTCCTCCACCGTTTCTTCTGTGATGGTATGAATAGGCTGTTCCGTATCCCCCAGAAACCGAAAGAAGCTTCTGCCCTTTGCGGCGTAGAAGTCGAGTGAGCCTTGGGAGAGGTTCTTGAGCCGGTTGTACTTTTGGAACCTTTCAAAGGCCTGTTGGATGGTGGGATTTGCCTTGGCAGCGGGTCTTAAATCACGGTTACGCACGAGTGCTGGGTATTCGTAAAACAGTTTTCGAGAAATGACACGGCAACTGCATGTCAGGATTGGTTACGAGTACCAGGCTAGGCCGAGGAAGCATCAAGTCCCATGTCCGCACCGTCAAGGTGTTGGGTATGGGGCTTTTTGCATTTCAGGAACGTGTACACCTCTGGAAAGGTGTAATACACTAGACTTTGTACCAAAGTCCGTGTGCCAAGGGGTGCTGCGCCCCCTTGGAATCCCTGCTCACATCGCCTGTGGGCGATGTGGATTCGCCACACAAAAGGCTCTCACAAAGGCGCACCCCGGCTGTTTGCGGCGAGGAAAAGGTACTTCTGCGGAAGTGTAATAACCCACTATGACACTTTCAGCCCTGCTGTCTGCAAAGTGTAGTGGGCTCTCCGAGGGGGAACGGTGGTATGGGGTTCGTTTCGGGCGAATCGCTGCGTACATGCGTACGGAAGGTTGGTACGCACGTACGCAGTAAAACGGTCAAATTCTCGTATATATGGGTGGTCATTTGACCACGAGTGTGGTATACTTCACTTGGAAAACCAATTAAGGTAGATATAATGCACAGGGATGTGCTTTATATAATAAAAGCAGGATAAAAACGCAACGCATTTCTTTCTGAGAGATGCCAGAGCTGGTAGGTAGCCCAGCCGTCTACACCGCACGGTGTAGGTAAGTAACCTTCCCCTCCGGGTTGTCCATTCCTGTAAGGATTTATTTCAGGAGGGTTTCGTTATGGACATTGATTCTACAAAGCTGACTGTGTTTTTTGAGGCTCCATTCTGGATTGGAGTGTTTGAGCGTATTGAGAGAAGAAAGCTTTCAGTGTGTAAAGTCGTGTTTGGCGCAGAACCAAAGGACTATGAAGTCTTGGAGTATCTGCTCAAGAATTACAGTCGGCTGCGCTTCAGTCCATCTGTTGAGACAGTTGTAAAGAAAGAGTCTGTGAATCCAAAGCGATTGCAACGGCAAATCCGAAAGGAAACAGCTGCCACAGGAATCGGCACAAAATCACAGCAGGCGTTGCAAATGCAGCGAGAAGAAAACAAGCTGGTGCGAAAAGCACTTAGCCGTAAACAACGCGAAGCAGAAAAGCAGCGTCAATTTGAACTGAAACAGCAGAAGCGAAAGGAAAAGCATCGGGGCAGATAATGCCCCTTTGCTTTTATCTGGCAGGGTTTGGGGCAGACACGCCCCAACAAGAAGCTGTCCTAAAGGGGACTGGAAATTTTCAAGAATTGAAAATTTGTGGCCACGGGACGATTCTTGCTCTCACGTTTTCCCTCAACTTTTGCAATTATTGTTGAAGAAGTTTTAGGTTCGACTGCTGTGGACAATGCTCCACCACATCCCCAGACCATTCGGTCTGGGGATTTTTTGTGGTTGGCAGTAGCAGGACGTCTGCCTGTCAATTCCGGCATCTTGGGGTGTATTTTTTTGACGGGTGTGGTATACTTGGATTTGACTCAGAAGAGCAATAAAGTTCAGAAGGAATGGAATCATGTCAAAGGATGAATATCTGATCACCGATGCGCCCCTGAAAGCGCTGACGGTTTTTGCAATGCCGATGATCCTCGGCAGCTTTTTCCAGCAGGTCTACAACATGGCCGACTCCATCATCGTCGGTCAGTTTGTTGGTTCCTCCGCGCTTGCGGCTGTCGGTGCCTGTGCTGCGCTGACCAACATTTTTATTTGTGTGGCGCTTGGTGCAGGTGTGGGTGCAGGCGTGCTTGTAAGCCGCTATTTTGGTGCCAAAGACTATGGCAAAATGAAGACCATCGTGTCAACATCCCTGCTCAGCTTTTTGATCCTGAGCATCGTCCTTGGCGTTTTTGGCTTTTGCTTTTCCCATTCGATGATGAGCGGCTTGCAGACCCCTGCCGACATTCTGGAAGATGCAGTGCTGTACCTGCGGGTCTATTTTGCAGGCTTCCCGTTCCTGTTCATGTACAACATTCTTTCCACCATGTTCACCTCTATCGGGGAATCCAAGATCCCGCTGGGGCTGCTGATCTTCTCGTCCATCCTGAATATCTTTATGGATCTCTGGATGGTAGCCGGTCTTGATCTCGGCGTGTTCGGCGCAGCCCTTGCGACCCTGATCGCACAGGGCATTTCTGCTGTGTTCTCGCTTTTGATCTTCTTTGCGCGGATGCGGCGGTACAAAAGCCCCTTTCACTGGTTCGACGGGCAGGAGCTGCAGTCCATGCTCCGCCTTGCCGTCCCGTCGATTTTACAGCAGTCCACCGTGTCCATCGGTATGATGATCGTGCAGGCTGTGGTAAATCCCTTTGGCACACAGGCACTTGCAGGGTATTCGGCAACGATGCGGGTAGAGAATGTTTTCTCCCTGATCTTTGTATCCATCGGCAATGCCGTTTCGCCCTACGTTTCCCAGAATCTCGGCGCAAAGAAAACCGGTCGTCTCAAAAAAGGCTACCACGCCGCACTGATTCTGGATCTCTGCTTTGCCGTTCTTGCATTCGTGGTCATCGAGACCCTGCACACCCAGATCTCCTCGCTGTTCTTGGGCAAGGACGGAACCGCGTTGGCTTATCAGGTGTCCGGTGATTACATGAAATGGCTCGGCTATTTCTTCATCTTCATGGGCATCAAGATGGCGACCGACGGCGTCCTGCGCGGGCTTGGCGTCATGCGCCCGTTTCTTATTGCCAACATGGTAAACCTTGCGATCCGTCTGTCCGTTGCCCTGATCTGCGCACCGCGTTTCGGCATCGCCTTTGTCTGGCTTGCCGTCCCGGCGGGCTGGCTGGCAAACTTCCTTGTCTCCTATGCGGCGCTCAGAAGATCGTGGCCCGCAGACAATGCGGCTTCCACCCGATAACCTCTGTTTCTGGAAAAGTTTGGAACTTCGCACCCCTTGATCAAAGCCTCTGACCTCGGTCAGAGGCTTTTTTGCTGCGTCATCCACCCGTCCATGCTGGAGCGGAACGGCACAAAATACCCCCGGCAGGCTATCGCTCTTGCGGCGGCAGCCTGCCGGGGGTATCGCGTTATCCTGTCAGAAGTTTTCTGCCTTACACCTCGTGCTCCGCCCAGTCCTGACTGCGGCCCACGGCCTTGTGCCAGCCCTTGACCAGTTTTTCCCGCTGGGCAGCGTCCATTTTGGGCTCAAACAGCTGGTTGCAGCTCCACAGATGGCTGATCTCCTCCCGGCTCTTCCACACGCCGGTGGCAAGACCGGCCAGATACGCCGCGCCAAGGGCGGTGGTTTCCCGGATGGCGGGGCGCAGCACCTCCTTGTTCAGGATATCGGACTGGAACTGCATCAGGAAGTGGTCGCGGCTGGCACCGCCGTCCACCTTCAGGGTGTTGATGGTGATATCGGTGTCCTTTTCCATCGCCCACATCAGGTCGGCGCTCTGGTAGGCGATGGATTCCTCGGCCGCGCGGATGATGTGGTTCTGGGTGGTGCCGCGGGTAATGCCCAGAATGGCACCCCGGGCGTACATATCCCAGTAGGGCGCGCCCAGACCGGTAAAGGCTGGCACGATGTACACGCCGCCGTTGTCCGGCACCTTCTGGGCGTAATACTCGGAATCGCAGCTGTCTTGAATGAGGTGCATCCCGTCCCGGATCCACTGGATGACTGCGCCGCCCACAAAGACGGAGCCTTCCAGCGCATACTCCACCTCGCCGTCAAGGCTGATGGCGATGGTGGTGACCAGACCGTTCTTGCTCTGGTAGATCTTGTTGCCGGTGTTCATCAACAGGAAGCAGCCGGTGCCGTAGGTGTTTTTCACGTCGCCGGGCTTAAAGCAGCCCTGCCCGAACAGCGCAGCCTGCTGGTCGCCCGCAATACCGGCTACCGGCACATCCACGCCCTGAATGTTGGTGTAGCCGTATACCTCGCTGGAGTCTTTCACACTGGGCAGGATGCAGCGGGGGATGTCCAGCGCCTTGAGCAGGGTGTCGTCCCAATCCAGCGTGCGGATGTTGTACAGCATGGTGCGGCTGGCGTTGGTGCGGTCGGTAACGTGCACCTTGCCGCCGGTCAGCTTCCAGACCAGCCAAGTGTCCACCGTGCCGAACAAAAGCTCCCCTGCTTCGGCCTTTTCCCGTGCACCGGGGACGTTCTCTAAGATCCACTTGATCTTGGTGGCAGAGAAATAGGCGTCCGGCACAAGGCCGGTGTTTTCCCGGATGTAGTCCGCCATGCCGGGGGTCCGGAGCAGCTCGTCCACAAGGGGCGCGGTGCGGCGGCACTGCCAGACGATGGCGTTATACACCGGGCGTCCGGTGTTCTTGTCCCACAGGATCGTAGTCTCGCGCTGGTTGGTGATACCGATGCCCGCAATGTCCCTGGGGTCTACGCCGCTCTGGGCAATGACCTCGTTCATTACGCCGTACTGGCTGGACCAGATCTCCATAGGGTTGTGCTCCACCCAGCCCTGATGGGGGTAGATCTGCTCAAATTCCCGCTGCTGCACGCAGACAATGTTCTGCTCGTTGTCAAACAGGATCGCCCGGCTGCTGGTAGTGCCCTGATCTAATGAGAGGATGTATTTGGTCTGGCTCATGATCGTCTCTCCTTGCTCTGAAGCTTGAGCGCAAAACAAAAAAGAGCGCACCAAACAAAGCCATCTGCTCTGTCTGTCGCTCTCCTGCTCTGCGCAAACATATTCTGTGCTTATTGTACACGCTCCGCAAGCAAAATACAAGCATCCGCGCAATTTTTGGATATTCCGCACAACGCCGCCGCCCCGCCGTTGAACACTCTGCCGAAAGACATTTAAAATGCGCTCCGCTTCGCTCTGCGCATAAATAGCGGAACAATTCTTTATATTTCGCGTTTGGAGCGACCGCGTTTGCGGAGCGCAGCGTAGCAATGAAAGCCCCAGTGGGGCTTTTAAGCGGCAGAGCGGTCTGCGTTAGCAGATGGAGGGGCTTTGCCCCGACAAGTTCTGCGGGCCGCGACAAACGCATTTTCACGGAAAAGGCCGCAGAGATAAACGACATTTCCCGCCATGACCCCTCCTGTGAAAAAAGGGTTCAGGAAAGTCCGCAGACTTTCCTGAACCCCAAATCAAAAATAAAATTTCCTTGAATGATGCGCAAAGCAAACGCGGCGCGCATTTCAAATCGTTCTGCCTGCCCGGCGGGCGATCACTCGATCAGGCCGTTGAGCAGGGTCAGGCACTTGCGGCTGTGCAGCTTGCGGATGGCCTTGGCCTCGATCTGGCGCACACGCTCGCGGGTGACGCCGAAGTCGCGGCCGACCTCTTCCAGCGTGCGGGGACGGCCGTCGTCCAGACCAAAGCGCAGACGGATGACCTTTTCCTCGCGGGGGGTCAGGCTCTTGAGCGCCAGATTGATCTGCTGTGCCACCATGGCGCGGTCGGCTGCCTTGCCGGGTGCTTCGGCGTTTTCGTCAGCAACGAAATCGCCCAGAGAGGAATCCTCTTCCTCGCCCACGGGGCTTTCCAAGCTGGCGGGCTCCTGTGCCATGCGCTGGATCTCGCGCACGCGCTCCACGCTCATGTCCATGGCCTTTGCCAGCTCTTCCGGGGTGGGCTCGTGACCGTTCTGGTACACCAGCTGGTTGGTGGCCTGACGCATCCGGTTGATGGTCTCCACCATGTGCACCGGAATGCGGATGGTACGGGCCTGATCCGCAATGGCGCGGGTGATGGCCTGACGGATCCACCATGTAGCGTAGGTGGAGAAGCGGAAGCCGCGGTCGCAGTCGAACTTTTCCGCAGCCTTGATCAGGCCGATGTTGCCCTCCTGAATGAGATCAAGGAAGGCAAGATTATGACCGACGTGCTTCTTGGCGATGGACACCACCAGACGCAGGTTTGCTTCGCTCAGGCTGCGGCGGGCGTTCAGGCCGTCGCGGCGGGTCTTGAGCAGTTCCTGACGGCGCTCCTCGCTCAGAGGGCCGTTTTCCACGGCTTCCATGGCCTTTTCCTCGTCTGCCTTTTCCTCGGCATCCTCGGCGGACTTTTCGCTGTCCTCGTCCAGATCCTCGTTGTAGCTGCGGCTGTTCTCGTCCTCTTCAAAAGAGAAACGGGCGCTGTTCTTCTTGATGTACTCCGGTGCGTCGTACTTCTGGCGGTCTGCCTGCAGAATGTGCGCAGCCTCGGCACCGGCATGGATGCGGCGGCTCAGTTCCACCTCCTGCTCGGCGCTCAGCAGCGGGATCTGACCGATCTGCTTGAGGTAGTTCTTCACCGGGTCATCCAGCAGCTCGTCCATGGCAGCCTTCAGGTCTGCCGGGTTCTCCTCGGCATCCTCTTCATTCTCATCGGCAAGGCCCATGTCATCGTTGTTGTTCTCGGCGTTCTCCACCTCAGCAATGATGCTGTCCACGTCCAGACTCGGCTCGTTCTCTTCCTCCAGGATCTTGATGCCGCGCTCTTCCAGCAGGGTGTAGAGGGTATCTACATCCATGCGGCATTGTGCCGCCAGCGCCTTGGCCTCCTGTGCAGAGAGGGTGCCCTCGCCCTTAGTCAACAGTTCCTTCAAAGTCATGCCCATTTTTTCTCTCCTTCCCGCTCCGGGGAAAATTGTGTAATATTGCCCTGTGCATCAGATCACAAGACCGCCGTTCACCCCGAACACCTGTCCGGTGATGTATCCGGCATCCTCGCCGGCCAGAAAGACCAGCAGCTTTGCAACTTCTTCCGGGGTGCCCAGCCGCCCCACAGGGGTCTCCTCGGCCAGCGCCGCCTTGTCCTCGGCGGTAAAAGCCGCCATCATATCGGTCTCGATGACCCCCGGCGCTACGCAGTTCACCGTGATGCCGCTGGGGCCTTCTTCCTTGGCCAGTGCCTTGGTCAGGCCGATGAGCCCGGCTTTCGCGGCAGAATAGTGCACCTCGCAGCTGCCGCCGGTCTGGCCCCACATACTGCTCACGGTCAGGATGCGGCCCTGCTTGCGGCGGATCATGCCGGGCAGCGCCAGCTGGCACAGGTGGAACGCGCCGCTCAGGTTCACGTCCAGCATCCGCTGCCACTCCTCCGGGGTGATGTCGGTAAACAGCTTCTGCTGCGCGATGCCGGCGTTGCACACCAGCACATCCACCCTGCCCATGGCCTGCTCCACCGCGTGGAACGCCAGCTCACAGCTGGCGCGGCTGGCTACATCGCACTGGATGGCGATGCACCCGGGCAGCTGCTGTTCCAGCGCAGCGGCAGCGGCGGCATTCTGGTGGTAGAGCACCGCCACCTGATACCCTGCTGCCGCAAAGGCGCGGGCAGCGGCAGCACCGATGCCCCGGTCGCCGCCGGAGATCAGCACCCGGCGCGCCGCAGCGGGCGCGGCAGGGGCAGGCCGTTCTTTTACAGGCTGCGGCGCAGGCTCTTCGGGCTGCGGCGGCGCAGGCGGCTGCGGCTCTGCGGGTTTTTCCATCGTGATCACCCGGGTGGGTTCGTCCACCACAGGCGCTGCCGTTTTTTCCAGCGTCATGATGCGGGTGGGCTCGTCCACCACCGGCTCCACCGGCGCAGCCGGCTTTACAGCCGGTGCGGCAAGGGGCTCCGGTGCGCTCTCTTCCTCCGGCACCTGAAAGGTCAGTTCAAACTCGTCCTCGTACAAGAGTGTATCCCTCCTGTTCGGTATTCTCGGCCGGGCGCAGTGCCCCAGCCGGAAAAACCCTGTGCCCATCCCCAGACAGTGCAGCGTTCCGTTCGTATGTCCGGCAAAGGTCCGGTGCTTTGGCGTGCCTGCCTGTACTTACGATGGGTTTCGACAAGATTCCATTGAATAATATACCACAATCCAGTCCAAAAAGAAAGTGGGAACTGCAATTTTTTACGCAGTTCCCACTATTTTTCCTTATTTTCCCCTGTTTTCGGGCACCGAGGGCTTCCAGCGGGGTCTGCCCGCCCGCTTTTCCCGCAGGGAAACAAAAAACGCCTGCAAAAGCTGCTGCGCTTCGGCCTCCCGCAGCCCCTTTTCCACCACCGGGTGGTGGTTGAAGGGCAGCGCGAACAGGTCGGTCACCGAGCCGCAGCACCCGGCTTTGGTGTCGGCAGCGCCGTACACCACCCGGCGCAGACGGCTGTTGATGATGCCGCCCGCGCACATGGGGCAGGGCTCTAAGGTGACGAACAGCTCGCACTCCCACAGCCGCCAGCCGCCCAGCGCCTTGCAGGCGGCATCAATGGCCAGTAGTTCCGCGTGGTGCAAGGCGTTTTTCTCGGTCTCCCGGGTGTTGTGCGCCATGGCTACCACCTCGCCGTGCCGCGCCACCACCGCGCCCACCGGCACCTCGCCCAAGGCGGCGGCTTTGCCGGCCTCTTCCAGTGCAAGACCCATCAGTTCAAAATCGGTCATGTATCCCATCCTCTCATCCCATCGCCAGCACCAGCAGGTTGTTTGCGCTGTGCAGCAACATCCCCGGCCAGAGATGCCCGGTGCGGTCGGCAAGCCACCCCAGCCCCAGCCCGCACACCAGCGCGTAGGCCATGGCGGCGGCGCTGCCGTGCTGCAGGGCGAACAGCACCGCCTGCAAAAGAATGGCCTGTCCCCTGCCCAGCGGCTGCGCCCGGCGCTGCACCGCGCCCCGGAACACCCCTTCCTCCGCCAGCGGAGCCAGCAGACAGACCCGGAAAAACCGTGCCGCGCCGCCCGGTGCTGCGGGCAGCAGCACCGCCAGCGCCTTGCCTGCCAGCAGATACCCAACCGCCCAGCCAAAGGCCGAAAGCAGTGCGGCGGTGCGGGGGTTCAGCTTGTGCATGGTCGGTTTCCTCCTGCTATGGTTCGTTCCCGGTTATAGTACCATATCTGCCGCCGAGTGCGCAAGGTTTCGGCGTTCTGTCGTGGCAAATTTATGCAAATTATTGACATATCGCCCTAAATGGTGGTATAATAATTTCCAACCTTTTTGATGAAAACGTTGCGTATACTGTAATTTACCGGTAGACCGGAGGTATTATTATGATCCGTATCCTCACCGATTCCGCGTGCGACATCCTGCCCGCCGAGGCGCAGCAGCTGGGCGTGACCGTGATCCCCCTGAACGTGACGCTGGAGGACGGCACCGTCCTGCGGGACGGCATCGACATGACCCCCAGCGAATACTATGCCCATCTGGCAGCCTGCCGCAAGCTGCCCACTACCAGCCAGCCCAGCCCGGAGCAGTTCGAGCAGCTGTATCTGGACGCTGCTGCCGCCGGGGACGAGGTGCTGGGCATCTTCTTGTCCGATGCGCTGTCCGGCACCGGTCAGTGCGCAAAACTTGCTGCCGACCTTGCCAACGTGGACAATGTGGTGTTCGTGAACACCGAGAACGTCTGTCTGGGGCAGTCTTTGCTGGTGCGTCTGGCGGTGCAGCTGCGGGACGCCGGCAAGACGATTCACCAGATCGCTGCCGATCTGGAAAAGGCCAAGCAGCACCTGCATCTGGTGGCTGCCGTGGACGATCTGAAGTACCTGCGCAAGGGCGGCAGACTGTCCGCCGCCGCCGCTGTGGCGGGCGGTATGCTGGGCATTAAGCCCATCCTCGCCGTCATAGAGGGCAAGGTAGCGCTGGCCGGTAAGGCGCGCGGTCTGCCCGGCGTGTATGTGGCGCTGTTCAAGAAGATCGATGAGATGGGCGGCATCCACCCGGGCTACACGCCGCTGCTGGGCTACACCGTCAACCACCGGGAGCTGCAGCCGCTGCTGACCTACCTGCAGGACAACCTGCATCTGGACGCACCGCTGGTGCGCCAGATCGGCTGCGTCATCGGCACCCACACCGGCCCCGGCGCCTTCGGCATCGCATTCTTTGATAAAGAACTGGTGCTGGAATAAAACCTATTGAAAGCTAAAACAAGTCGGACAGCCCGCGGGCTGCCCGACTTGTTTTTTGTAGGGGAATGGGAAGTAATAGCGCTGTTTTGGGATGTGCACCCTTGTTGGCAACGCCCTTGCCCTCTCAGGCGCTAACGCGCCAGCTCTCCCAAAGGGAGAGCCCTTGGCATAGCGGAAAAGTTTTCAGTTACACCGTAAAGTATGTAGGTACAAAAACTTCATCTGAAAGTGACTCTTTACAAAGGGGAGCACTCTTGTCAAAAGATGAATCAAGCGGGGACTGCCAAGGCCTCTCCCTTTGGGAGAGGTGGATGCGAACGTAGTGAGCAGACGGAGAGGGCGAGGTTGCTTCCCGCAGCACCGCGCTTTCGCAGAAAGCGGCGCTGTAACTGCCGCTTTTCTCTACGACCCCTCTCTGTGAAAAAGTAGTTCCGAAACGCCCGCAGGCGTTTCGGAACTACAAATAAAAATATTCTTTCCGCTACTGATGCGCAAAGCGAACGCGGAGCGCATTCTGAATCGTCCCGCCCTGCCCTTACAGCACCGCGTCCGAGATGAGCTTGCCCAGCAGCAACACCAGCACCACCAGCATCATGGGGCGGATGAAGCGGGCACCCTTTTTCAGGGCGAAGTGGGAACCCAGCAGGTTGCCCAGAATGTTGCTGATGGCGCAGGGGATGCCGATGTGGAACACCACCAGACCGTTCATCAGGTAGGTAAACAGGCTGGCGTAGTTGCTGGCCAGATTGAGCACCTTGCCGTTGCCGTTGGCGGTGCGCAGGTCAAAGCCCATCAGGGTGGTAAAGGCAATGATGGCAAAGGTGCCGGTGCCCGGGCCCATAATGCCGTCGTACAGGCCGATGCCAAAGCCGATGGCCAGCGCCAGTAAGATCTTTTTCAGATCCAGCGTGCCGTCGTCCCGGTTCTCATCCGGCAGGTTGCGCTGCCACAGAATGATGACCGCCGCCACCGGCAGGATGATGAACATCATGGTGCGCAGCATCTCGTCACTGAGCAGCAGCACGATGTGCGCGCCCAGCGCACTGCCCGCAAAGCTGCCGATGGCTGCAAGAACACCCACCTTCACGTTCATGGCACCACTTTTGAAAAAGCTTGCCGTGGCAAAGGTAGTGCCGCAGGCGGCGCTGAACTTGTTGGTGGCATAGGTGTAGTGGGGCGGCAGCCCGGCAAACAGATAGGCCGGCAGACTGATCAGCCCACCGCCGCCGGCTGCCGAATCCACAAAACCTGCAAAGCCGGTCATCAGCATGAGAAACGCCATCATCCACGGCGAAATCGTGATACCCATTGTTATAATTCCTCTTATCTTTCCAAGTCGTTTGTTCTTTTTCAGGAGACGCGCGCCTTAGACCATATAAAACCTCCCCTCGCAGGGCAATACACAGCCCGGGATACCCGCGCAGCGCAGGGGTATCCCGGGCACTTTTTGCAATTTTAGAAGTTATTATTACAGATTGTTTTTAAAGAAGCGGTATGCGTTGCGCCAGTAGATGGCTTCCACCTCGTCCTCGGTAAAGCCCTCGCGGCGCAGTGCCTCGGCCAGCAGCGGCATATCTGCTGCCGTTTCCAGCTCGTGCTGGCCACCGATGCCGTCAAAGTCGCTGCCAAGGCTGATGACCTCAATGCCGCCCACCTGCTTGAAGTGTGCCGCGTGCTTTGCCAGCCGCTCCACCGTGCTGCGGCAGAGCTTCGGGTGTGCCGAGTCTGCGTCCACAAAGGAAGCGCAGTAGTTCAGCCCCGCAATGCCGCCTTTTTCTGCCAGTGCGCGGATCATCTCATCGGTCAGGTTGCGGTTGTGGGGCGACAGCGCACGGCAGTTGGAATGGCTTGCCGCAAAGGGGCGGGTGCTGTGGTTTACGATGTCCCAGAAGCCCTTATCGGAAAGGTGGCTCACGTCTGCGGTGATGTGCAGCTTTTCCATCTCCTCCAAAAAGGCAAAGCCTTGCTCGGTCAGGCCGGTCTCGGTGTTGGCCACCAGCGGCCCGCCGGAGTTTGCGTTGGGGGCTGCCAGCTCGTTGGGGTAGTTCCACGTCAGGGTCATCATGCGCACGCCCAGCTCCTGCAGCCGCCGCAGCACGCCCAGACTGCCCTTGCAGCAGCCACCCTCTTCCACCGTCAGCATGGCGCTGAGCTTGCCCTCGGCGCGGTTGCGCTCAAGGTCGGCGGCGGTGTACACCGGGGCGATCTTTTCCGGGTAAGCCGCCATGAGCCGCTTGAAGATGTCGATCTCCTCCAGCACGCTTACCAGCGGGTCGGCCCCGGGAGCGGGGTCGGCCAGATCCACATAGGCCGCAAAGCATTGCAGCAGATAATCTCCCTGCTGCAATTTTTCAAGGTCGATATGCAGATCGTTGTGCAAAAAGCTTTTGGGTGCGCCCGCCTTTTCGGCGCGGCGCAGTTCGTACAGGGTATCGCAATGCAGATCCCAAACCTTCATGATGGATGCACTCCTTTATGCTTCTTCTCCCAGCAGCTGCAGCAGCTGTTCGGGGTTCATAGACAAAATCGCGCCGTCTGCCCCACCGGTAACGGTGTCGGCCAGCGACTGCTTGGCCTGCTGCAGTTCCACGATCTTTTCCTCAATGGTGTCCTGCGCGATCAGCCGGTACACCTGCACCGGGTTGCGCTGGCCGATGCGGTAGGCGCGGTCGGTAGCCTGATTCTGCGCGGCAAGGTTCCACCACGGGTCGTAGTGGATGACGATATCGGCGGCGGTCAGGTTGAGACCTGTGCCGCCCGCCCGCAGCGAGATGAGAAAGACATCCGCCTCGCCCTGATTGAACCGGCGCACCTGCTCGGCACGCACCGGCTTCGGGGTAGAGCCCTGCAGGGTAAAGTGGCTCACCCCGGCTTCGTCCAGCCGTTTTGCCAGCAGCTCCAGCATGGAGGTGAACTGGCTGAACAGCAGAATGCGGTGCCCGCCCGCCACTGCCTCGGTGACAAGCTCCAGACAGGCGTCCAGCTTGGCGCTGCTGCCCGTCCAGTTGTCTGCCACAAGGCGCGGGTCGCAGCAGATCTCCCGCAGCCGCATCAGCACGGCAAACACGGTCATCTTGTCCTCCGGCTTTGCCGCCCGCAGCTTTTCCCGGGCATCCACCACCGCCGCCAGATACAGCTTGCGCTGCTCGGTCTCCAGCTCAACGCGGCGCACATTCTCGGTTTTGGGCGGCAGCTCCCGCAGCACCTCCGACTTCATGCGCCGCAGGATGAAGGGCCCGGTGAACTGGTTCAGCCGCCGCACGGCGTTGGCATCTTCGTCCTGCACGATGGGCTTTTCAAACCGGGCACAGAAGGTCTTGTAAGGGGGCAGATAGCCGGGCATCAAAAAGGAGAAGATGCTCCACAGCTCGCCCAAGCGGTTTTCCACCGGGGTGCCGGTCAGGGCAAAGCGCACCCGGCTGTTCACCCGGCACACCGCCTTGTATTTCTGGGTGGTGTGGTTCTTGATGGCCTGCGCTTCGTCCAGAATGCAGGCGTAGAAGCTTTGCCCGGCATACAGTTTTTCGTCCCGGCGCAGCAGATCGTAGCTGGTGATGACGATGTCTGCCTGCGCCCACCCGTCGACCAGCGCGGCACGGTGGGCGGCATCGCCGTCCATGGCAACGCTTTGCAGCTGCGGGGTGAACTTCTGACATTCCTCCTGCCAGTTCAGCACCAGCGACGCCGGGCAGACGATGAGGCTGGGCAGCTGCTGCCCGCCCTCCTTCATCGCCAGCAGGTAGCTGAGCACCTGCACGGTCTTGCCCAGACCCATATCATCGGCCAGAATGCCGCCCATACCGTAACCGTCCAGTGTGCGCAGCCAGCGGTAGCCGTCCCGCTGGTATTTGCGCAGGGTCTTTTGCAGGGAGAGCGGCGGGGTATATTCGCTGTCCCGCACGGCGTGGAAGCTGCGGCTGATGCGCCGGAAAGCATCGTCCCGGTCGAACCGCAGGCCGTTCTGCCCCGAAAGCGCCCAGTCCAGCGTGGGGGCGCGGTAGAGCGGCAGAGCGGCATGGCCGTCCTTCAGCTTTGCGCCGGAAAGTTCCAGTGTGTCGTTCAGCTCGTCCAGCCCTTCCAGACTGTCGTCCAGCCGCAGCAGACTGCCGTCCCGCAGGCGGTGATAGCGCTTTTTCTGGTGCAGGGACTGCAAAAGCTCCCGCAGTTCCTCCACCGGGAACGCGCCGGTGTCCACTTCCAAGTCCAGCACGCTGCCGTGCACCGACACCCCTACCGAAATTTTAGGCGGGACGGCTTGTAGGTTGCGGAAGGCATCGGTCTGGTACACCTCGCCCATGGCCAGCAGGGCGGGAATGCCCTCTTCCAGCAGCTGGAAAAGCGCTTCCTCCCCGGAAATGCTGTAATGCCCGGGCTTGCCGCTCTCGGGTTCCAGATAGGTTTCCAGCAGCCGCTTTGCCCGGTTCTCGGTGCGGGCATCCCGCAAAAGATCCGGCGGCACCGGCTCGCCGGGGGCTACCCGGTCCTCGCCGTACAGAAAGACCGGGTATGCCGTGACAGTAAGCCCCCGGTCTGCATCCAGATAAAACTGCACCACCGGTTCCAGTGGGATCTGATTCAGCAGCAGCCGGTCGGGGTCCACGATGTTGACCCGGTTGCCCAGCTCCGGCAGCACATAGCTGCAAAAGGCGGCGGCATCCGCGCTGGTAAAGAACAAACTGCGCCCGCCAAAAGTCTCCAGCACCGGCAGCACCCGGCGGCATTCCTCCCGCTGCATCCGCCAGAGGGTGGTCTCGCCCAGCAGATAAGCATAGTCCAGCCCCTGCACCCCGCTGAGCGCCGGGGTACAGCTCAGCTGCACGCCGCCCTTGCGGCGCTCTACCTTCAGGCTGATGACCGGCAGACCCTCTTTAAGGGTATAGCCGCCCACAACGCCCTCGGCGGCGTAAAGCTCCACAAGGGCATCCAGCCCCTCGCCGGTCAGCGGCAGACCGCCCGCCGGGCCTTTCTCCCAGCCGGAGCGCACCGTACCCTCGGCTTCAAACGCCTGCCGGGCGCTCACCTGACGGCGCAGCAGCCGCAGCAATTGCTGCGCATCCGGGGCAAAGGCGTCCCACCGGTGCACAAACGCCAGCGACTTGCCGTAGCTGACGCTTTCGCCCTGCTCGACCGCATCCAGAAACTGCGGGATGCTTTTTACCAGATACTGCCGCCCGCCGATGCCGTCCGAGACCCGCAGCCGCAGCCAGATACGGCCATTGTGCGGCGTAAGTTCCGGCTCCAGCAGGGCAAAGCCGGTGCGCTGGGCAGCGGGCTGGGGCTGCTGCTGCGCATCCTCCCGCTGGTAGCGCTTCAGCAGCAGCTGGGCTTCATAGTCGGTCTCCGGCTCCTCGCCCCGCCACTTGCGGCCGAACAGCATATCCAGCCCGGCGCTGTAGCTGTCCTTGCGGGGCTCGGTGCTCAAGCCTGCAACGCCCCGCTGCACCCCGGGGATGCTCTCCGGCTTTTTTGCCGGGGCATCCGGGGCAGGTGGGTTCTTTTCTGCGTCCTGCAGCAGCAGCGCGCCGATATGCTTGCAGTAGGTGCCGTCGCCGTTCTGGTTATAGGGGCAGTCGCAGGAGGCGCTGACAAAGCTGCCGTTTTCCCGCAGCCAGACCTGCGTATAATAGCAGTCCGGCCCGCTGCCCTGCACCAGCGCTGTCAGGTGCCGCACCCCGTCCTCGTTGGTGGTGCAGCTGCTTTGCAGGATGCGCTTGCGGTACTTCTGTGCCCGCTCAAAGATGCTTTTGCCCAGCAATGCGCGGATCTCCTGTGTGTCCATGTGTTCTCCCTCCCCTGTGCTGTCGCGGTTCCGGTCTATTCTATAAGAATACCGCGTTCCACCCCGGGATGCAAGGGCAGAAGGGTAAAAAACGTATAGAAAGCGCGGGGCGGGACGATTTTGAATGGCCTCCGCTTTGCTTTGGCCATCTTCAGCGGAAAAATTATTTTTATATAGAGCAATACCGGAGCGTCTGCGGACGCTCCGGTATTGCATTTTTCACGGGAAAGGCCGTAAAGGCAAACGGCATTTATCGTGTTATAGTAAGTTCACAACTGTTCAGTCCTGTTTTTCTGCGGGGGCTGTGCCGCGCTTGCGGGTCTTGAGGTGGTACATTTCCTGATCGGCTTTATCGATCAGGTCGTGCACGGTGGCGATGTCCGGCTCAAGGCGGGCGCAGCCGATGCTGATCTCGATCTGATAGGGCTTGCCGGAGGCGGCGTTGGCGGCATCCAGCTCCCGCTGGATGGAAGCGATCAGGGTGCGCACCTCCACGCTGTTGCAGCCGCAGGCGATGCAGAATTCATCGCCGCCGTAGCGCGCCAGCACGCCGTTATAGTTGGCGCACACCTTTTTCAGGATGCCCGCCAGCAGCACCAGTGCGGCGTCCCCCTCCAAGTGGCCGTATTCATCGTTGATGTGCTTGAAGTGATCCATGTCCATCATGAGGAAGTGCAGCGAGCGGTTGGGGTGGCGGCGGTAATAGGGCAGCTCGCTTTCCAGATAGCGCAGCGCCACGATACGGTTGCTGACGCCGGTCAGGGTGTCCACCGTGAACTTGGTCTGCAGCACCAGCACATACACGCACACCAGCCCCAGCGTAATGCCGCAGCACAGCAGCCCGCGCCCGGGCAGCCAGTCCTGCAGCAGGAAGCCTGCCGCCGGCGCAAGCGCGAGCAGCAGCAGGGTTTTCAGTTCCTCTTTGGGTGTTTCCTGCTTCCAGTGGCTCAGCGTCCAGCTGCAGCGGAGAAAGGCTGCTGCCAGATAGGCAAGCCCCACCAGCTTCGCCCCCCAGAACAAGGTGTTGCCCCGCAGCCCCTCTGTGTCCAGATAGTAGAAGCCGTTTTCGTCCCGTGCTGTCAGCAGCACCAGCAAAAGCAGTGTCACCGGTGCGGCGCTGAGTGCCAGCCTGCGGCCGTCCTCCATCCATGTACGCCCCAGCTCTGCCTCCACATACAAAAACACCAGCAAGCAGCAGCACGCCGCCAGCAGATAAAACAAAATACTGCCCCCGGCGTTCAGCCGGTAGGTCAAGGGGATGCCCAGATCCTCCCACGCGCCCAGCTGCGCCAGCGCACTGTCATAATCTACGATCGTCAGCGCCCCGGCAAACCACAGCAGCGCCGTAAACTGCCGCCCGGGCAGACTTTTATCCCGCATTTTCTGCTGTGCCCGCAGCAAAACCACCAGTGTGACCAGACAGAGCCCACTGACCTGAGTATGCGCAATCGCATCCATGCCGCAACGCTCTCCTTTACCCTAGGGCGGCTTTGCGCCGTCCCGACCCTTTTCCGCTCTTCCAACGTTCCTTTTTCGCACAAACCCATTGTACCAAATCCATAACAAATATGCAACACAAACCGAAAAATTCATACAAAAAAAGACACCGGAACGTCTTTCGTCGTTCCGGTGTCTTTTGAACTCAAATCACTTTGCCTGCGGATGAGCGGCGTCGTTGCGCAGGGCGCTTTCGCGGATCTTTTCCAGCGTCTGCTCGCTGAGGATGTGCTCTGCCTTGCAGGCGTCCTCGGCGGCGGTCTGCTCGTCCACGCCCAGCTGCACAAAGAAGTGGGTCAGCAGCTGGTGGCGGCTGTAAATGCGCTGAGCGATCTCCTGCCCGGGCTCCAGCAGGGTCAGGTTGCCCTCGCCGTCCACCGCGATATAGCCGTTCTCCCGCAGCTTTTTCATGGCGATGCTCACGCTGGCTTTGGTAAAGCCCAGCTCATTGACAACGTCAATGGAGCGCACTTTGCCCATACGCTGGCTCAGCATCAGGATCGTTTCAAGATAATCTTCCGCGGACTGGTGGATCTGCATGGTTTGTCCGGCCTCCTGCCTTATTCCCTCTGGGGGATTTTTCCGACAGGGTATGTGTACCCTCTGTCGTATGTTAAAGGATATCACATTTTTGCGGTTGATGCAAGCAATTCGCAGCAAGTTTGGTTAAACTAACCATATTTCTCTGCACAGAACTGCTGTTTTGTCGGTTTTGCACCGCTCCTGTTTTGTGCAAAGGGTGCAATTTACCGCGCCGCCAGATAGGCCGCAGGGCCTTCCTCGTACAGATCGCCGCCGTGGGCGTCCAGCACAACGGTCAGGGGCATATCCTGCACGGTCAGGCGGCGCACCGCTTCACAGCCCAAGTCCGGCCATGCGATCACTTCCAGCGTCTGCACGCTTTTTGCCATCAGCGCACCGGCACCGCCCAGCGCAGCCAGATACACCGCACCGTTGCGCACCACAGCGTCTTTGACGGCGGCGTCCCGCTTGCCCTTGCCGATCATGATCTTGTTGCCAAGATCCAGCAGCCGGGGGCTCATGGCATCCATGCGTCCGCTGGTGGTAGGCCCTGCCGAGCCGATGACCTCGCCCGGGCGCTCCGGGGTGGGGCCTACATAATAGATAGCGCTGCCTTCCAGCGCAAAGGGCAGGGTCTCGCCCTTGTCCAGTGCTTCCATCATCCGCTTGTGTGCCTGATCCCGGGCGGTGTACACCACACCGGAAAGCAGCACGGTATCCCCCGCTTTCAGCGGGGCCAGATCCTGCGCGGTGCAGGGAGTCGTCAGTCTGTATTCCATCGTTCTCCCCTCCTTACAGCTCCGCGCTGGCGCGGCGGGTCACATGACAGGAAACGTTCACAGCCACTGGCAGCCCCGCCACATGGGTGGGCATCTGCTCAATGGCAAGGCCAAGACAGGTGGTCTTGCCGCCAAAGCCCTGCGGGCCGATGCCCAGTGCATTGATGGCGGTAAGCAGCTCCTGCTCCAGCTGCGCGTAGTAGGGGTCGGGGTTGGGGATGTCCAGCGGGCGCAGCAGCGCCTTTTTGGCAAGATACGCCACCTTGTCAAAGCTGCCGCCCACGCCGATGCCCAGCACGATGGGCGGGCAGGGGTTGGAGCCGGCCTGCTTTACAGTATCCACCACGAACTTTTTAAAGCCCTCCACGCCGTCGGCGGGCTTGAGCATCTGGATGCGGCTCATGTTCTCGC
>OJRB01000521.1_pt1 | contig 23018 bp, 22 predicted proteins | sample 1599061 | NCBI WGS metagenome assembly OJRB01 (sample SAMN03922522, study PRJEB24848) | human gut metagenome | isolation source: stool sample | host: Homo sapiens | place: Germany | collected 2010-02 | reverse complement strand
CAGCGTCAGATGTGTATAAGAGACAGGAATATCTGGGAATCAGCAATTCCACCTATCTGAGGAAAAAAATTCTTGGAAATCTGAAGGAGGAAGGTTACCTGATTCCAGGGAAAATTTCCCGGGCAACTTATTATAAGACAAACCGGGATATGGTGTCGGTAAAATAATAAAAATAGAAACTGTGTTTTTTATGTTAATTTTATTGTTCCCCCTTGCTATTCATAAAATGCGTGTTATAATACAAATAGAACAAGACAATATGTATGATTCTGGCTGCTGTCCATGTGCAATGCAGAGGCAGCAGCCGATTTAGAAAGCAGGGTGAGAACAATGGCTGCAAAGAGAGATTTTTATGAAGTGCTCGGTGTTTCCAGAACAGCGGGCGATGCAGAGATTAAGAAAGCATACCGCAAACTTGCCAAAAAGTATCATCCGGACAGCAATCCGAACGATACCGTGGCAGCAGAGCGGTTTAAAGAGATAAATGAAGCATATGACGTTTTGAGTGATCCGGAGAAGAAGAAACTGTACGACCAGTTTGGCGCGGCAGCATTCGAGGCCGGATTCGATCCGAAGGCGGCAGCTGGAGGATATGGCGGTTTTGGCGGCTTCGGTGGAGCCAGTGGTTTTGGCGGATTCCATGGAGGTTTCGGCAGCGGAACAGGTGGCTTTGGTCATGGTACCGGAGGGTTCCATAGTTATTCCGGTGATCCGAACAGCGGATACCAGGAGTTCCATTTTGATGGCAATCCGGAAGACATGGATGACATTCTGGGCGGCATGTTCGGAGGCATGTTTGGCGGACATGGCGGAAAGCGGAGAACATCCGGTGCCGATTATCAGAGCCGGGGGCGGGATATTACCTCTGACCTGACTGTCACCTTTGACGAGGCTGCTTTCGGCTGCGACAAGATGATCACGCTGACCGGTTCCGACGGACGGAAACAGACGCTGCAGCTGCACATTCCGGCGGGCATAGAAGATGGCAAGAGCCTTCGCCTGCAGGGCAAGGGCGGCGCAGGCGTAAACGGTGCTCCGGCGGGTGACCTGCTGATCTGTATTCATGTTGCGGAGAAGCCTGGCTTTACCAGAAAAGGCGCGGATGTTTACACCACAGCGAACATTCCGTTTACCACTGCAGTACTGGGCGGCGAAGCCATCATCAATACCTTAAATGGCCGTGTATCCTGCCGCATCAAACCGGGAACCCAGTCCGGCTCCAAGATCCGCCTGAAAGGTAAAGGCGTAGCCAATATGCGGGACCCGAAGATCTTCGGTGATCTTTATGTAACTGTCCAGATTGAAGTGCCGACCAATTTAAGTGCAGAGGCACTGGCAAAGCTGAAAGAGTTTGAGGCAGCAAGCAACCGAAAGAAAAGCGGGTTTCACGCCGCGTAATGTGAAGTAACAAGTTAAAAGCAATAGCAATAAAGGTCCGAAGCCGGTAATCCCGGCATACCGCTGCGCAAAATATGGGTATTGTGTTCGGACGATGCAGCTGACAGATGTTTGCGGATAGTCGGACAAGATGTCCGCCTACCTCAAACACCAGTCGCTGCATAGCCGGACACGTATACCCATATTTATGCTCCGCGGAATGCCGGGATAACCGGCTTCTACTGCTTCGGACCTTTCGTGAACATGATTTAAATTTTTATGCTTTATTTTTTTCGTAAAGGATCATGAGCCCTTTTAAGAGAAGGGCGTCATCATAGAGGATCTTGTGGCGGCAGAGCGGAACCACGAAGCGGGAGAGACCGCCGGTGGCAATGATGGTGGCAGGCTCGCCCAGCTCTTCTTCCATATGGTCCAGAATTCCGTCGATCATGCCGGCGTTGCCGTACATGATGCCGCTGCGCATGCAGTCAATGGTGTTCTTGCCAATGACACGCTTCGGAATATCCAGGCTGATGGACGGAAGCTGCGCAGTTTTGCTGCTTAAGGAGTCCAGGGACACACGAAGGCCCGGATAGATAATGCCGCCGATGTAGTTGCCGCTCTTATCGACAACAGACATGGTGGTTGCGGTTCCCATATCGATGATGATGATCGGACCCGGATATTCCCGGATGGCAGCCACGGCGTCTACGATCATGTCACTTCCCACCGTCTTGGGGTTATCCATGATGATGTTCATGCCGGTTTTGATGCCGGCGCCCACCAGCATGGGATGATATCCGAGAATCTTCTTTACTGCGGAAGAGATGGCCGCGTTTAACGGCGGAACCACGGAGGACATGATAGCGCCCTCAATCTCGGACGGGTCGATCTGGTGGATCTCCAGAATATTCTTTATATTAATGGCGTATTCGGTGCCGGTCTTGGCGTGGTCGGTGGTGACACGCTCTACGAAATAAGTTTTCTGTGAATCGATACAGCCAATGACGATGTTGGTATTTCCCATATCCAGTGCTAAAATCATGGAAAAAATGCTCCTTCTGTTTGTGATAGTTTTTCGTGTATGACAGGCGTGAAAACCTGTGTGCATTATGTTACATCCTACCATATTTTAGAGCGGATGACAATGAAAAACGGGTCACTCTGGCAATGATCACTCTTTTATTGACGGATAAAATATGGTATACTGAAAAAACTGTTTTAGATAGATCGAGGAGGGATTTTACTCTTATGTTAAAAGGAAAAACCGTAGTGCTGGGTGTGAGCAGCAGTATCGCAGCCTACAAGATCGCAAACCTGGCCAGCATGCTGGTGAAGCAGCACGCCAATGTGCGGGTCATCATGACACAGAACGCAACAAATTTCATCACCCCAACGACCTTTGAAACCCTTACCGGACAGAAGTGCCTGGTTGACACCTTTGACCGGAACTTTGAGTTTCAGGTGGAGCATGTGTCTCTGGCCAAGCAGGCTGATATTTTCATGATTGCTCCGGCTACGGCCAATGTCATCGCGAAGGTGTCCCATGGTCTTGCGGATGATATGCTGACCACTACCTTCCTGGCCTGCAAGGCGCCGAAGTATCTGGCCCCGGCCATGAATACCCAGATGTATGAGAATCCCATCACTCAGGACAACTTAAACATCTGTCGGAAATATGGCATGCATGTGATCGAACCGGCCAGCGGCTACCTGGCCTGCGGTGACACCGGAGCCGGAAAGATGCCGGAGCCGGAAACATTATTTGAGTATATTTTACAGGAGCTTGCCTGTGAGAAGGACCTGGCCGGAAAGAAGGTTCTGGTGACAGCCGGACCAACCCGGGAAGCCATTGACCCGGTACGTTATATTACCAATCACTCCACCGGAAAGATGGGCTATGCCATCGCCCGGGCAGCAGCGAGACGCGGCGCCGAGGTGACGCTGGTGAGCGGACCGGTGGACTTAAAAGCTCCGATGGGCGTAAAGCTGGTGCCGGTGGTCAGCGCAAAGGATATGTTCGATGCCGTGACCTCCGTCAGTGCGGAGCAGGATGCCATCATCAAGGCAGCGGCGGTGGCCGATTACCGTCCGGCTGTGGTTGGGGCTGAGAAGACCAAGAAGAGCGATGGCAACATGAACATCGAGCTGGAACGCACCGATGATATCCTGGCATGGCTGGGGGCGCACCGGAGAGAAGGACAGGTACTCTGCGGCTTTTCCATGGAGACCCAGAATATGCTGGAAAACTCCCGGGCAAAGCTTGTAAAGAAGAACGTGGACATGATCGTGGCCAACAGCCTGCGCATCGCCGGAGCCGGATTCGGCACAGACACCAACATCGTGACGGTCATCACGAAAGACGGGGCAGAAGAGCTGGCGCTGATGAGCAAGGACCAGGTGGCACATGAGCTGCTGAACCGGATTTTTGCCGGGAAGCATTAAGATCAAGGCTTTTTCAATCAAAAAGCCATTGTTTCCGGCATTCCTGGCTCTTGCCAAAGCGTTATATGTCTGATAAAATGTAAGATTGGAGTAGCTGCGCGCAGGACGGGCAGATGCTGAATGAAACGAGCAGAAAAAGCGGATGGATTCAGACCGCTTTCACCTTATATGCGTTCGGAAATTTCGGACGTACAATTAGAACGGAGGACTTATTTTTGTCAAATATCACAGAAGAAATTAAGAAACGAAGAACCTTTGCGATCATTTCCCACCCGGATGCAGGTAAGACGACCCTGACTGAGAAATTCCTTCTTTACGGAGGTGCCATCAACCTGGCTGGTACTGTAAAAGGAAGAAAGGCCGCAAAGCACGCGGTTTCCGACTGGATGGAGATCGAGAAGGAGAGAGGTATTTCTGTTACCTCTTCCGTTATGCAGTTTGAGTACGACAACTACTGCATCAACATCCTGGACACCCCGGGACATCAGGACTTCTCTGAGGATACCTACCGTACCCTCATGGCGGCCGACAGCGCGGTCATGGTCATTGACGGATCCAAGGGTGTCGAGGCCCAGACCATCAAGCTGTTCAAGGTCTGTGTCATGAGAGGCATCCCGATCTTCACCTTCATCAACAAGATGGACCGTGAAGCGAGAGACCCGTTTGAGTTGATGGACGAGATTGAGAACGTGCTGGGCATCCGCACCTGCCCGATCAACTGGCCGATTGGCTGCGGTAAAAACTTTAAGGGAGTATATGACCGCCATGACAAGACCATCACCACCTTCACGGCTGCCATGGGCGGACAGAAAGAGATCGCTTCCCAGACCTTCCCGGTGGAAGGAACCGATGTGGAGACTGTCATCGGAGCAGATTATCATCAGCAGCTGTTAGATGAGATTGAGCTTTTAGACGGTGCTGCAGATGAGTTCGACCAGGAGCGTGTCAGCCGCGGAAACTTATCCCCGGTATTTTTTGGTTCCGCACTGACCAACTTTGGTGTAGAGACCTTCCTGCAGCATTTCCTGAAGATGACCACTTCCCCGCTGCCGAGAAATGCCATCACCCGTGAGGTAAGCCCGTTTAACGATGATTTTTCTGCTTTCGTCTTTAAGATTCAGGCGAACATGAACAAGGCGCACCGCGACCGTATTGCGTTTATGCGTATCGTATCCGGCAAGTTCGAGGCTGGCATGGAAGTAAACCATGTGCAGGGCGGCAAGAAGATCCGCCTGTCCCAGCCGCAGCAGATGATGGCGCAGGACAGAAAGATCGTCGAGGAGGCATATGCAGGTGATATCATTGGTGTGTTTGATCCGGGCATTTTTTCCATCGGAGATACCCTGTGCCTGTCCAATGAGAAGTTTGAGTTTGAGGGCATCCCGACCTTCGCGCCGGAGCATTTTGCCCGGGTGCGCCAGATTGACACCATGAAGCGCAAACAGTTCTTAAAGGGCGTCAGCCAGATTGCCCAGGAGGGTGCTATCCAGATCTTCCAGGAGTTCAACACTGGTATGGAGGAGATCATTGTCGGCGTAGTCGGCGAACTGCAGTTTGAGGTTCTGACCTACCGGCTGGAAAACGAGTACAACGTAGAAGTCAAGCTGGAGAAGCTGCCGTACGAGTATATCCGCTGGATCGAGAACAAGGACGAGGTGGATGTAGCCAAGATCCAGGGTACCTCCGACATGAAGCGCATCAAGGACTTAAAGGACAACCCGCTGCTGATCTTTGTCAACAGCTGGAGCATTGGCATGGTGGAAGACCGCAACCCGGGCCTGAAGCTGAGCGAGTTTGGACGCAACTAAAAAGCGTGGCATAATTTGAAGCGCAGACAGGCTGCCGCAAGGAATATTTGGCGTGACAGCCTGATGTAAATAAAGAAAAGGAGTGTTACGATATGAGCAAGATTGACGTAGTAAGAGCTGCAATGGTAGAGGCTATGAAGGCAAAAGACAAGGCAAGAAAAGATTCCCTGTCCATGCTGCTTTCCGCACTGAAGAACGCGCAGATTGACAAACGCGCAGATCTGACTGAGGATGAGGAGAATGCAGTTGTAAAGAAAGAGATCCGCCAGACCCAGGAGACCTACGACATGGCTCCGGCAGAACGCACCGATATCCGCGAGGAAGCCGCTGCGAGACTTGCTGTATACAAAGAGTTCGCTCCGGAAGATATGAACGTAGAGCAGATCACTGAGGTGATCAAAGGGGTGCTCGCGGAGCTTGGTATTGAGAAGCCGACTGCAGCAGACAAGGGTAAGATCATGAAGGTTCTGATGCCGAAGGTAAAAGGTAAGGCAGACGGCAAACTGGTAAATCAGACATTAGCTGATATGACAAAATAGTTCAGGGGGAATTTGTTATGTATAAAGAGAAAATCAGCGCGTGGGTAGACGCGCATAAAGACGAGATGCTGGAAGATATCTGCGAGCTCTGCCGTGTCAACAGCGAGAAGATGCCGGCAGAGGAGGATATGCCGTTTGGACCTGGCACTGCTGAGTGTCTGGACATGGCACTGGACATGGCAGAAGGCTATGGCTTTGAGACCTGCGATTACGATGGCTATGTAGGCTGTGTGGATATGAATGAGCTTCCTCATCAGCTGGATATCCTGGCACACTTGGATGTTGTACCGGCAGGGGAAGGCTGGACTGTGACCGAGCCGTTCAAGCCGGTATTAAAGGATGGAAAGCTGTACGGACGCGGCACCGCAGATGACAAGGGACCGGCAGTGGCTGCCCTTTACGCGATGCGCGCAGTCAAAGAGCTTGGTATTCCGTTAAAGAAAAACGTGCGCCTGATCCTGGGAACGGATGAAGAGTGCGGCAGCAGCGATATCCGTCATTACTACAGCATTGAAAAAGAAGCGCCGATGACCTTTTCTCCGGATGCGGAATATCCGCTGGTTAACACGGAAAAGGGACGCTTCCCGGGCCATTTTACTGCTGGATTTGAAGCATCCGATGCACTTCCGAGACTGGTTTCTATCAAGGCAGGAACTAAGGTGAATGTTGTTCCTGGCAAGGCGAAGGCTGCGGTAGAGGGCTTTGAGATGGTAGCACTGGAAAAAGCTGCGGCCGAGACAAAGGAAGAGACCGGCATCAGCTTTGAGCTTGCGGCAGAAGGAACAGTGACTGAAATTACCGCCACCGGAATCGGTGCTCATGCTTCTACTCCGGATGTGGGCAATAATGCGCTGACCGGCCTTCTAGTGTTCCTTGGAAAACTGGATTTTGCATCCTGCCCGCAGGTTGACATGGTCAGAAAAACAGCATCCCTGTTCCCACATGGCGATGTAAACGGAAAGACCCTGGGTGTGGCTATGGAGGATGAGCTGTCCGGAAATCTTACCCTGTCCTTCAACATGCTGAGTGTAGATGCGGCAAGCATGGATGGTGAGTTTGACGGCCGTATCCCGGTATGCGGAAATGATGAGAATGTGCTTGAGGTTGTAAGAGCACGCATGGCAGAGCAGGGGCTTACTTTGTTAAACAAGGCACTGATTCCACCGCATCATGTATCTGCAGATTCCTATTTTGTAAAGACCCTGCTGGCTGCGTTCGAGCTGTATACCGGCCGTAAGGGCGAGTGTCAGGCGCTTGGCGGCGGCACTTATGTTCATCATCTGGAAAATGGCGTGGCATTCGGCGCAGCTATGCCGGAGACCGACAACAAGATGCATGGACCGGATGAGTTCGCAGTTGTAGACGAGCTTCTGGTAAGCGCAAAGATCTTTGCGCAGGCTATTGTGGATTTGTGCGGCTGATTGCGAAATTGATCTGCGGCAGATGACTGCTTCGGAGTGTAAATTACAGAAATAAAAGGGAGGAGAAATGTTCCGATCATGGAGCATTTCTCTTCCCTTTTTAGGTTCTCTGATGTATTTATAAAAAAACTCCTATAAACCTATTGACATACTGGGTTAAAGGAATTATAATACGAAACATCGAATCACCTACAGAAATACGGGGTAATTCAAGGAGAGCTATTGAGCTGGCATAATCCCGTTAAAGATGAATTTGGAAAGGCAGGTACATACCATGAGCAAGCATTACAAGTTTGAAACTCTTCAGCTTCACGTAGGACAGGAAAACGCAGATCCGACAACTGACTCCAGAGCAGTTCCGATCTATGCAACTACCTCATATGTATTCAAAGATTCCGCACAGGCAGCAGGACGTTTTGCTTTAACGGAGCCTGGCAACATCTACACCAGACTGATGAACCCGACTTCCGATGTATTTGAGAAGAGAGTCGCAGCCTTAGAGGGCGGCATTGGCGCACTGGCAACCGCATCCGGTTCTGCAGCCATTGCTTACGCAATCCAGAACATCGCAAAGGCAGGAGATCATATTGTATCTTCCACCAACCTGTACGGCGGAACTACCAACCTGTTTGAGAATACTCTGCCGGAGCAGGGCATTACTACCACTCTGGTGGATCCTTCCAACCCGGAAAACTTCGAGAAAGCTATTCAGCCGAATACCAAGCTCCTTTACGCAGAGACCCTTGGCAACCCGAATTCGGATGTAATTGATCTGGAGACCATTGGAGAAATCGCTCACCGACATGGCATTCCGTTCATCGTAGACAGCACCTTCGCTACTCCGTATCTGCTTCGTCCGCTGGAGCATGGTGCTGATATCGTGGTACATTCCGCTACCAAGTTCATGGGCGGACACGGCACTGTAATGGGCGGCATTGTTGTAGACGGCGGTAAGTTTGACTGGGCTCAGAATGACAAGTTCCCGGGATTAAGCCAGCCGAACCCATCTTACCACGGTGTAGTATTTACCGATGTATGCGGAAATGCAGCTTACATTACAAAGCTTCGCACCACCCTCATGAGAGACCTGGGCGCTACCATTTCCCCATTCAACTCCTTCCTGTTACTGCAGGGACTGGAGACTCTGTCCTTAAGAGTAGAGCGCCACGTAGAGAACGCGCTGAAGGTAGTGGATTTCTTAAAGAACCATCCGCAGGTAGAGAAGGTGAATCATCCGTCTCTGTCTACCGGACATCAGAAAGAGCTGTATGACCGCTACTTCCCGAACGGTGCAGGTTCCATCTTCACCTTCGAGATCAAGGGTGATGTAAATACCGCAAAGAAATTTACCGAGAGTCTGGAGTTATTCTCCCTGCTGGCTAACGTGGCTGATGTGAAGTCCCTGGTTATCCATCCGGCTTCCACCACTCATTCCCAGTTAGATGAGGAAGGCCTGCTGGCATGCGGCATCAAGCCAACCACCATCCGACTTTCCATCGGTACCGAGCACATCGATGACATTATCGACGACCTGAAACATGGTTTTGAGGCAGTGAAATAAGCTGCATGAAAAGCCTACAGAACTAAAACGTTACACATCGCAAGGAGGACATGACTATGGCAAATATTTACACTTCCGCAGACCAGCTGATCGGAAAGACCCCTCTTCTGGAGCTTACAAATATTGAGAAAAGATTTGGCTTAAAAGCAAAAATTCTGGCAAAGCTGGAATATTTTAACCCGGCAGGTTCTGTAAAGGATCGTATTGCCAAAGCCATGATCGACGCGGCAGAAAAGAGTGGCCAGTTAAAGCCGGATTCCGTGATCATCGAGCCGACCTCCGGTAACACCGGAATCGGTCTGGCTTCCGTGGCAGCAGCACGCGGATACCGTATTATCATTGTTATGCCGGAGACCATGTCCGTGGAGCGCCGACAGTTAATGAAAGCCTACGGAGCAGAGCTTGTGCTCACCGAGGGCGCAAAGGGCATGAAGGGTGCCATTGCAAAGGCGGATGAACTGGCAAAAGAGATTCCGAATGCATTCGTGACCGGGCAGTTTGTAAACCCGGCAAACCCGAAAGCGCATTTTGAGACCACCGGTCCGGAAATCTGGGAAGATACCGACGGTCAGGTTGACTACTTTGTGGCAGGTGTTGGCACCGGTGGAACCATCACCGGAACCGGACAGTTCTTAAAGTCAAAAAAACCGGATGTCAGGATTGTTGCGGTAGAGCCGGCAACTTCCGCAGTGCTTTCCACCGGTGTGGCAGGAGCCCACAAGATCCAGGGAATCGGAGCAGGCTTTGTGCCGGAGGTACTGGATACCAAAGTTTACGACGAGATCATTCCGGTCGGCAACGATGACGCGTTCGCAACCGGCAAAGAAATCGGAAAGAATGAAGGTGTACTGGTGGGAATTTCCTCCGGTGCCGCAGCATGGGCTGCCATTGAACTGGCAAAACGCCCGGAGAACGAGGGCAAGACGATTGTAGTGCTTCTCCCGGATACCGGAGACCGCTATCTGTCCACCCAGTTGTTCGCAGACTAAGAGAAGAGCAGTAAGTAACCATCTGGCCGGATTTGCTTAAGCAGCATTCCGGCCGGAGACAACAGACAGAAAGAGAAGGATGGATTGGGGATTATGATGATTTCAACAAGAGGAAGATATGCACTGCGTGTCATGGTAGATCTGGCAGAACATGCCACCGGGGCGTATACGCCCTTAAAGGAGGTGGCGGAGCGTCAGGATATCTCTCAGAAGTATCTGGAGTCCATCATGTCCAACCTGTCCAAATCCGGTTTTGTGGAAGGCGCTCAGGGAAAGGGCGGCGGCTACCGTCTTGTGCGAGAGCCGGGAGAATATAAGGTTGGCGATATCCTGCGCCTGACCGAAGGCTCCCTGGCCCCGGTTGCCTGTCTGGAGGCAGATGCAAAACCCTGCGCCATGTCTCCACACTGCCGGACCCTTCCTATGTGGAACCGCCTCAACCATGTGATCAATGAGTTTTTTGACAGCTACACCATTGCGGACCTGATGCAGACAGAAGATGGTGGAGACTATGTGATTTAAATGAGCAATGCCAGATGATTGAATGCCCGTCGTTGATAACAGCAAATTTACAGATAACTCTTGACAAACCCACACACCTGGCGTACAATACGCCACATAGGGTAGTGAAAACATGTACTACGGAAACGAGGAACCAGCTATGACTCAGTTTAAGACCATGCAGATGAATATGGCTATGATGTGCGGCATGATGATGGACATGTGCCGTATGTTCGTATGCAATCAATTTCATCAATAATCTGCAGGATCAGGAAAGAGCATAGAAGAAAGCATAAAATCAGAAGCAAGAACGCATTCTAAGCCGTAAGCCTGTTGCAGGTTTACGGCTTTTTGTCTATCGTGAATTTGTTTTTTCGTTTTCGTAAAGCAGGGAAAGGAAAAAGGTATGGCATTAGAGGAAAACATCATCCAGTTAAAGCACATGGGCAAGGAATTTAAGACGGCCAACGGTCCGGTCAAAGCCCTCGACGACATTAATCTGGAAATCAAACGGGGAGAAATCTTCGGAATCATCGGTCTTTCCGGAGCGGGAAAGAGTACACTGGTGCGCTGCATCAACATGCTGGAGATTCCAACCTCCGGTGAGGTATTGTTTGAGGGAGAAAACCTGGCGGCCCTAAATGAGGCGGGGCAGAGAAAGGCGAGACAGTCCATGGGCATGATCTTCCAGCAGTTCAATTTGCTGGCCCAGAGAAACATTCTCCGGAATGTATGCTTCCCTATGGAGATTGCGGGAGTTCCGAAGCAGCAGGCCAGAGAGCGGGCTATGGAGCTGTTAAAGCTGGTTGGTCTGGAAGACCGGGCGAAAGCCTATCCGGCACAGCTTTCCGGCGGACAGCGTCAGAGAGTGGCCATTGCCCGGGCCATTGCCACAAACCCGAAGGTGCTGCTCTGTGATGAGGCCACCAGCGCACTGGATCCGAATACCACAAAGTCTATCCTGGAACTGATCAAACAGATTAACCGGGATCTGGGCATCACGGTCATTGTCATCACCCATGAGATGGCAGTTATTGAAGCAATCTGTGACCGGGTAGCCATCATCGACCACAGCCAGATTGCTGAGTCCGGCCGGGTATCGGAGATTTTCTCCGAGCCCAAGTCGAAAATCGGCCGTCAGCTGATCCTGGGTGACGCGGTAGAAAATGTGAAGTTTGACAAGTCCAGAAAAATCCGTATCACCTTTGATGGACGTTCCTCTATGGAGCCGGTTCTGGCCAATATGATTTTAGCCAGCAAAGTGCCGGTGAATATCCTGTACGCGTCCACCAAGGACATCGGCGGTACAGCCTATGGACAGATGATCATTCAGCTTCCGGAGGATGAAGCAGACGCGGCAAGAGCCCTGCATTATTTAAAAACGGTGCAGGTACCGTATGAGGAGGTGAACGGTGATGTTATTTAGTCAGCAGATTTTAGAACTGATCCGGAACGGAATCGGAGAAACCTTATGTATGGTGGTCATTTCCACCGTTATTTCCTATATGATCGGAATCCCGCTGGGCATCATCCTGGTGGTAACAGATAAAGAGGGCATTCGCCCCATTCCGGCACTGCAGAAGGTGCTGGGACTCATCATCAACCTGCTCCGGTCGGTGCCGTTCCTCATTCTTCTGATCATGATGATCCCGGTTACCAGAAAGCTGGTGGGAACCAGCCTGGGCTGGAGGGCAGTGGTGCCTCCGCTGGTGGCATCTGCAGCACCTTATATTGCCCGCATGGTAGAATCCTCCTTTAAGGAGATCGATGCCGGGGTTATTGAAGCAGCAAAATCTATGGGAGCTTCCACCTTCCAGATCATCTGGAAGGTCCTGCTTCCGGAGTCAAAACCGTCTCTTTTGATCGGAGCGGCCATCTCCACCACCACCATACTCGGATATTCTGCCATGGCAGGCGCGGTCGGCGGCGGCGGACTGGGTGGCATTGCCATCAACTACGGTTACTACCGTTATGAGACGGACATCATGCTGGTGACCGTAGCGATTCTGGTCATCATTGTCCAGATCATTCAGGAAATTGGCATGAGACTGGCAAGAAAGAGCGACAAACGAATCCGGTAAGGATTTAGCAGCCGGACAGACGGCTGTCGGCCAAAGGCCATATAAATCAAATTTATTTATCGAGGAGGATAAGTATTATGAAAAAGAACATTGGTGTAATCGCAGCAGCATTTCTGGCAGCAGCAGCCCTGACCGCATGCGGCGGCAGCAAACCGGCTGAGACTACTGCAGCAGCAGAGACCAGCGCAGAGGCAGCAGAGACTTCCGCTGCAGAGGCTGAGAGTAGTGAGGCAGCAGAGGAGACCACTGGAGATCTGGAGGATCTGACCGTAGGCGCAAGCCCGGCACCTCACGCAGAGATCCTGGAGGCAGCAAGAGAAGAGCTGGCAAAGAAAGGCTACAACTTAAAGATCGTGGAGTATACTGATTACGTTCAGCCGAACCTGGCACTGGACGCAGGTGATCTGGACGCGAACTACTTCCAGCACCTTCCGTATCTGGAGCAGTTCAACGAGGAGAGAGGTACCAAGTTGGTCAGCGCTGGCGCAATCCATTACGAACCGTTCGGCATTTACGCAGGTAAGACCGCATCCTTAGACGAGCTGGCAGATGGCGCAAAGGTAGCAGTTCCGAACGACGCAACCAACGAGGCCCGTGCCCTGCTTCTTCTGGAGGCAAATGGCCTGTTAAAGCTGAAGGATGGCGCCGGCTTAAAAGCAACCAAGACTGATATCGTAGAGAATCCGAAGAACCTTGACATTCTTGAGGTTGAGGCAGCACAGGTTCCGCGTTCCCTTCCAGATGTTGATGTTGCAGTCATCAACGGCAACTACGCAATTGAGGCTGGTTTAAAGGTATCTGACGCACTGGCTGTTGAGGCTTCTGACTCTGAGGCAGCAACGACCTACGGCAATGTGGTAGCTGTTCAGGAGGGCAAGGAAGAGGATGCGAAGACCAAAGCACTCATGGAGGCCCTGACCAGCGACGCAGTGAAAGAATACATCGAGCAGACCTACGAGGGCGCTGTCGTTCCGTTATTCTAATCACTAGGCAATCGTAATAAAATCAGGTAGTTTTCGGGAGCCCCCTGACAATCATACGCATAGACTACAGTAAGGATGTTTGATTCCGGATGTGGCCTATGCGTATTTTTGATTTAAAAAAAAAGAAGTCATCAATATCTGTGACTGCAAAAAGCTGGGCTTTGTGGGCGATGTCGAGTTCAATCCGGAAAACGGCTGTATTACCCACCTGATTGTTCCGGGGCCGGGATGCCTGTGCGGAATCTTCGGGCGGGAGAAAGAATACATCATCCCGTTCAGGGATGTATGCCAGATCGGGGACGATATTATTCTGGTGGAGGTAAAAAAGCTGAAGGATATCGAAAAGCCTTGCAGGTGTGACTAAAATTGTTATTTCGTAGCGCTGTCATCTCCTGAAACCGCTTGCGCATAGCGCCTGAATGGTTTAAAATAATGATAAAAGTGATACACAGGAGGAAAACAACTTGAAGTGTCCATTTTGCGGCGCAGCAGATACGAAGGTCATTGATTCCCGTCCGGCAGAGGATAACAGTTCCATTCGCCGCCGCCGTCAGTGCGTCATCTGCGGAAAGCGTTTTACCACATATGAGAAACTGGAAACCATGCCTCTTATGGTCATCAAAAAAGACCAGACAAGAGAACCCTATGACCGCTCTAAAATTGAGGCAGGCGTAGTTCATTCCTGCCATAAACGTCCGGTTTCCACTCAGCAGATCAACCAGATGATCGATGAAATCGAGAACGAGATCTTTACCATGGAAGACCGGGAGGTGGAAACCTCCGCAATTGGAGAACTGGTCATGCAGAAGTTAAAGCAACTGGATGAAGTAGCCTATGTGCGCTTTGCGTCCGTGTACCGGGAATTCAAAGATGTGAACACCTTTATGGAGGAGCTGGGAAAGCTTCTGGAAAATAAGCGACAGTAGGGCAGGGCACGATTGTGATATTAGAACCATTTTATCCGAAAGAGTGGGTGGACAGCACCTACGAAATTGACTGGGAAGGCTGGAGAGAAAAAGGAAAAAAGGGAGTTATTTTTGACATCGACAATACCCTGGTGCCCCACGGAGCCCCGGCAGACGAGCGGGCGCTGGCCCTCTTTAAACAGCTTCATGGTCTGGGATTTCAGACGATCCTTCTCTCAAACAACAAGGAGCCGCGGGTGAAGTCCTTTGCGGAGCAGGTGCAGTCTCCTTATATTTACAAGGCCGGAAAGCCGTGGGTGAAGAATTATAACCGCGCAGTGGAGCAGATGGGGCTCACGAAAGAGGAGGTCCTCTTTGTGGGGGATCAGCTCTTTACCGATGTGTATGGAGCCAACCGGGCCGGAATCTACGGCATTCTTGTAAAACCCATCAATCCGAAAGAAGAGATCCAGATTGTGTTAAAACGATATCTGGAGACCGTAGTGCTTCACTTCTATAAGCGTGAATTGAAAAACAGAAAATAAAAAAGCATGTAACCTGGAAGGTAGTGAACGGTTACATAGACAGTAAAAAAGAGACGGCTCCCATGAGGAAACCGCCTCTTTTGCATTGCGTTTCAGATCGAAAACTTTGCGGAGTATTAAACTCTGGACAGGTACTCACCGGTACGGGTGTCGATCTTGATCTTGTCACCGTTGTCAACGAACAGCGGAACGTATACGGTTGCGCCGGTCTCAACGGTTGCCGGTTTGGTAGCGCCCTGAGCGGTATCACCCTTGAAGCCCGGCTCGGTGTTGGTGATCTCGAGCTCTACGAATAACGGCGGCTCAACGGAGAATACTTTGCCGTTGTAAGAGCAGATCTTAACAACCTCATTCTCCTTAACGAATTTTAATGCATCGCCGATTACGTCTGCAGCGAGAGCCATCTGCTCGTAGTTCTCCATGTTCATGAAGTTGTACAGATCGCCATCCTCGTACAGATACTGCATATCTACGCGGTCGATTCTTGCAGACGGGAACTTCTCAGTCGGACGGAAGGTTCTCTCTACTACGGAACCGGTCATAACGTTTTTGATTTTGGTTCTTACGAATGCAGCACCTTTACCCGGTTTTACATGCTGGAACTCAACGATCTGGTATACGTTACCCTCGATTTCCAGGGTAATGCCGTTTCTAAAATCACCTGCTGAAATCATGTGATATTCCTCCTTGAATTTGCGTACTCGCTATTAATCTACTATATTCTATACTAAAAGACATGATTTTTCAACTGTTTTTTGGCTTCACCAGGCCAATTCTTGCAATTTGGCACTGAATCGGGTATAATGATAATTCAGTAAAAGAGGAAGAAAACCAACAAAAGGAGACTGAAAAGGTGAAGAAAATTCTGGATCTGATCGCAGACGAGATGAAGTCTGCATTTACCGCCTGTGGCTACGACGCGTCCTACGCAAGGGTTGTCTTATCCAACCGCCCGGACTTATGTGAATACCAGTGCAACGGCGCTATGGCAGCTGCTAAGGCATATAAAAAGAAACCGATTGACATTGCGAATGAGGTTGTTGAAAAGTTAAACGGTGACGGTATGTTTTCTGAGATTAATGCCGTGATGCCCGGCTTCATCAACATTCGCTTAAATGCAGCTTACCTGGCTGATTTTATGAACGGTATGGCGAAGGAAGAAAAGCTTGGCGTGGAGGAAGAGGGCCATGGCGAGACCATCATCGTGGACTACGGCGGAGCCAACGTGGCAAAGCCGCTCCATGTCGGTCATCTGCGTTCTGCCGTGATCGGTGAGAGCGTAAAGCGCATGGGCCGTTATTTAGGCTACAACATGATCGGCGATGTACATCTGGGTGACTGGGGCCTGCAGATGGGCCTTATCATCGAGGAGCTGCGTGACCGCAAGCCGGATCTGGTTTATTTCGATGAGAACTATACCGGCGAGTATCCGTCCGAGCCGCCGTTTACTATCAGTGAGCTGGAGGACATCTACCCGACCGCCAGCGGCAAGTCCAAAGTGGACGAGGCCTTCAAGGAGCGCGCCCAGACCGCGACCTTCAAGCTGCAGAAGGGCTACCCGCCGTATACTGCCATCTGGAAACATATCATGAGTGTCTCCCTGGCGGATTTAAAGAGAAACTATGACAACCTGGATGTTCATTTCGAGCTCTGGAAGGGTGAGAGTGATGCTGAGGAGTACATCCCATGGCTGATCCAGGATCTGCAGGACAAGGGTCTTGCATACGAGAGCCAGGGCGCCCTGGTCGTAGATGTCACCGAACCGACGGACTCTAAGGAGCTGCCGCCGTGTATTGTCCGCAAGTCTGACGGGGCTGCACTGTATGCCACCTCGGACCTGGGAACCATCATCCAGCGTGAGAAGGATTTCCAGCCGGTCAAATATGTATACATTACCGATAAGCGCCAGGAGCTTCACTTTAAGCAGGTATTCCGTGTGGCGAAGAAGGCCGGTTATGTAAAACCGGAGACCCCGATGATCCACATCGGTTTCGGAACCATGAACGGCAAGGACGGCAAGCCGTTTAAGACCAGAGAGGGCGGCGTGATGCGTCTGGAGCACCTCATTGCAGATATCGATGAGGCTGTTTACAGCCGCATTATGGAAAATCGCAGCATGGATGAGGCAGAGGCAAAGGAGACTGCCAAGATTGTCGGTCTTGCAGCTTTAAAATACGGTGACTTATCCAACCAGGCAGCGAAGGACTATGTGTTCGATATCGACCGCTTTATCTCCTTCGAGGGCAATACCGGTCCGTACATCCTGTACACCATCGTCCGCATCAAATCCATTCTGGCAAAATATGAGGCACAGAATCCGGGCGCAAAGGCAGAGTCTATTCTTCCGGCAGCCAGCGACGCAGAGAAGACTCTGATGCTGGAGCTGTCCAAGTACAACGATGTGATGGAGAGCGCCTTCGCAGAGACCGCGCCGCACAAGATCTGCCAGTATATTTTCGACCTGTCCAACGCCTTCAACAGCTTCTACCACGATACCCGTATCCTGGCCGAAGAAGACAAAGAGCGTCAGGCAAGCTGGATCGCCCTCATCACCCTGGTAAAACGCGTGCTCGAGGCATGTATCCAGGTACTTGGCTTTGAAGCCCCGGAACGGATGTGACGTTACAGCAGAGACATGCAGATGACAGTGGATTTCGAAGGCGGTGAGCTTGCTCACAGAGCCTTCGGGATTCACTGTCATCTATAGGGCGAAGCGGAATCGAGCTGAGCTGCATGTCACGAATTGCACTGAGCTGCATGTCACGAATTGCACCGGTATTTTGCGCAAGGAGGCACTTTTTATGAAGATAACGGAGTCCGCCACCAGCACATTCTGGAAGGGAGAGCAGGGAATCCGCGCCTCCGTCCAGGATGGAGCCAGCTTATATAAGGTGAGTTTATATGTCAAGGGTAGTCAGGTTCGTGACTACTCTTGTTCTTGTGTAAATGGAAATTCCTACATGGGCATGTGCGCCCATGCAAAGCTTGTGTGGGAACAATGGAAAAAAGAACAGGAGCAGCATTCCGGCCGCCCTGTCTCTACATCACAGGAGATCCGCACCATGATCCGGGAGTATACCAACCGGGAAGTGGCAAAGATCATCGAAGATGCCGAGGAGACAGAAATCCGGCTGGTGCCGCGCCTGATGTTAAAAAACGGTTCTGCCAGTCTGGAATTCAAGCTTGGGCGGGATCGTTTTTATATTATTAAGGACCTGATGGCTTTTGCGGAGGCGGTGCGCACCGGAGCCAGCGTGTCTTATGGAAAGCAGCTGACCTTTCACCACAGCCTGAATGCCTTTGCGGAAGGAGACCGGGAATTATGCGCTCTGCTTCTGGAACTAGTTCAGGTCTATCAGGAGCATTTTGAACAGTTTCGGAAAAGCTCATTCGTCACCATGCAGGGGCTTCGCACCCTGAATTTGAACCGGGCAAACCGGGACCGCTTCTTTCAGCTTATGGAAAACCACGATCTGGAGGTGGAGTTTGGCGACGGCAGCCACTTCACGGTGAAGGTAAAGCAGGATTGCATGCGCTTTCCGGTACGGATCTGCCGGGCAGGCCGGGATGGCATTGCGGTTTCGGTAGACCAGGAGCTCTTTGGTATTCCCGGAGAGAGGGGCTGGTATGTGGGCAATGAGACAAGCCTGGTGTGCCTGGATGAGACAGAGTCCCGGGAGCTTGGCGTGTTTTTAGAGCAGGTGCTGAAAGACAAAAAGAGCCATACTCTGGACATTCAGGACCGTGACATCCCACTGTTTTACGAGCGTGTGCTGCAGAAGATTCTTCCCTACGCGGAGCTTACCGTTCACGATGTGGATCTGGAAAGCTACCGGCCGAAGGAACTGAAAGCACAGTTCTCTTTTGATAGTACCGGTCCGGATGAGATCACCATGAAGCCGCTTTTGTCCTACGGTGACTTTTCTTTCTCACCGCTCAACGATGACAAGGTGCCGCGGATCATCTGCCGTGATGTGCCGGGCGAATTTAAGATCAGCCAGGTCATTACCCGGTATTTCCAGTACCGGGACGGTGAGTCGGAGTATCTGGTCATCAGGAATGATGAGGAGGCGCTGTATCACCTGCTTTCTGAGGGGATGGAGGAATTCATGGAGCTGGGACAGGTCCTGGTATCCGACGAAGCACGAAAAATCCGCGTTCTGCCATCCCCCCAGGTAAAGGTGGGCGTGCAGAGCGCCGGAAGATGGCTGGAATTAAACGTAGACGCAGAGGGTATGTCCCGGGACGAGCTTTTGGATATCTTATCCGGCTACGATCCGAAAAAGAAGTATTACCGCCTGCGCAGCGGAGAATTTTTGAATGTAGATGAGAATGGTCTTATGACGGTAGCCCGCATGACCGACAGTCTTGGTATTGGAAGAGAAGAGCTTTTGTCCGGCGTGGTGAAAGTTCCGGTTTACCGGGCTCTGTACCTGGACAGTGTGTTAAAGGAGGGCAACGGCATCACCTTTTACCGGGATAACCTGTTCCGGGCTGTGGTCCGGGGCATGAAGTCTGTGGAAGACAGTGACTATGTGGTTCCGGAATCCCTGCAGCAGGTGCTGCGTGGTTACCAGAAAACCGGTTACCGCTGGCTGAGAACACTGGATGTGAATGGATTTGGCGGCATTCTGGCTGATGATATGGGCCTTGGAAAGACCATTCAGATCATTGCGCTTTTACAGGCCGAGGCGGAGGTGCATCCGGAGTCCCAGTCTCTGATCGTGTGTCCGGCTTCCCTGGTGTACAACTGGGAAAACGAGTTAAAGCGGTTTGCGCCGGGACTCACCGTAAGGACAGTAACCGGCACTGCGCCGGAGCGGGAGGAGATCCTGAAAAACGCAGCAAAAACCGGCGCGGAGAATTTGAAAATAGCAGAAATGATCCCGTACCCTCAGATATTGATCACTTCCTACGATCTCTTAAAGCGTGATATTGCCTGCTACGAACCATTTCAGTTCCGTTTCCAGGTGATTGATGAAGCACAGTATATCAAGAATCCGCTGACCCAGAGCGCTAAGTCAGTGAAGCTCGTCAAGGCCCAGACCCGCTATGCGCTGACGGGTACGCCGATCGAAAACCGCTTATCAGAGCTGTGGAGCATTTTCGATTATCTGATGCCGGGATTTTTATTCACCTATTCCAGGTTCCGCAAACAGTTTGAGCTGCCGATTGCCAAAGCCGGCGATCGGTATGCACTGGAGAGCTTGCGGCGGCTCAGTGGTCCGTTTGTGCTGCGCCGTCTGAAGAAGGATGTCTTAAAAGACCTTCCAGACAAGCTGGAAACCGTGGTCTACTCTATGGCAGAGGAAGAACAGAAGCAGCTTTACACAGCACATGCGCTGGCGCTGAAAGAGGAGCTGGAGCAGATGAGCGGCGATACTTATGGATCAGAGCGCATTCAGGTACTGGCAGAGCTCACGAAGCTGCGCCAGATCTGCTGTGATCCGTCCCTGTGCTTTGATCGCTACAGGGGCGGATCCGCGAAGCTTGATACCTGTATGGAGCTGATCACGGGAGGCATTGCGGGAGACCACAAGATCCTGCTGTTTTCCCAGTTCACGTCTATGCTGGAGCTGATCGGCCAGCGGTTAAAGAAAGAGGGAATCGCGTTCCATCTTCTGACGGGAGCAACCCCGAAGGAAGAGCGTATCCGCATGGCCGGAGCCTTCCAGACTGATGATACGCCGGTATTTCTGATCTCTTTAAAGGCGGGGGGGACCGGCCTGAATTTAACGGCAGCCGACATCGTGATCCATTACGATCCGTGGTGGAATGTGGCGGCCCAGAATCAGGCCACCGACCGTGCCCACCGTATTGGACAGGAAAAGCAGGTATCTGTATTTAAACTGATCATGAAGGACACGGTAGAGGAGAATATTTTACTGCTTCAGGAGCAGAAACGGGATCTGGCAGATCAGATCATTTCCGGAGAACAGGTATCCATCGGCAGTCTCAGCCGGGAGGAATTGCTAAAAATCCTTTCTCCGCAGTAAAACGTCAGATATTCTGTGACAGTGGTGGAACAAACACATGATCTCCCGGAGCCTCTCAGGAACCTCGCAGACTGGGAACGGTGAAAAACTAACTTTTGGTTAATATCTTTTTGAAAAGACTTATTGTACAGTATTTTATACAATAAGTCTTTTTTCATTGTGAAAACGGAAAAAGGGAGGGATGGAACAAGGATATGAACAGCGGGAGGAACGAAAGGCGGCATTTTACGAATCGCTGCAGGCAGTGGTTCACATTCTGAAATTTATGGAGGAGTGTACTTATGAAGATATTGATTTTGATCCTACTGATTCTTTTGATCCGGTGGCTCATAAAAACGGTTAACGGATTTCAGAAAAAGGAAATCCGGGTGCAGGAAAGCCTGTCCGGAATCGAGGTGGCTTTAACGAAGCGTTATGATCTGCTGACAAAAATGATCAGTACTGCCAAAGGTTATATGGAACACGAACGGGAACTGTTTACCCGTACCATAGAGCTTCGACGGGGCATGAGTGTAGGAGAACTGGCAGAAGCAGATCAGAAAATGGATATGCTGAGCGGCCGGTTCTTTGCTGTAGCGGAAGGATACCCGGAGCTTCGCTCCAGTGAGGTATTTGTAGAACTGCAGAAGGGCATCCGTGATGCCGAGGAACATCTGCAGGCTGCAAGACGCCTGTACAATGCCAGCGTGGCAGATTACAATACAGCGATTTCCGTCTTTCCCGCAAAACTACTGGCTGGTGCCCGCAGGCCCAGGGAATTCTTTGCGGCAGAGGCAGAAAAACAGGAGGATGTAAAGATCACATTCTGACTGTGCTGAAGATAAGATGCTCCGCAAGAGTAGAAAACGGCAGATGTGTATGCCCGCATAATCTGTGAAAAGTAAAAAGGATAGCGTGAACGATGGAGGGATCTGGATGGAAGAACGAAAAACCTACACGGATGAAGAATTGTCAGCGGTGCTGGAAAAACACCGGGTGATGCTGGCAGTCGGAACTTTTATCATGTATGCAGCTGTAGCGGTGATTCTTGGAGGAACACTGGCCTGTGCAGTCTTTGAAATTGAGGAGCTTCGCTACTCTTTGTACATCGGATTTTTCATTGCATTTGTGGGAGCTGTTATAAGCGCTCCCCACAGCAAAGCCATAAAAGCGCTGTTGGGAGAGGAGCTGGTAGTCGGGGCACTGAAAGATGCTTTTGAACAGGTGGAATACCATCCGGGCTGGGGACTGCCCGCAAGCCTGATCGGCAGTGCCGGCATGCTCTTTCCGGAACCGTATGAAGTCAGCAAAGGAAGCGATTCTGTAAAAGCGGTTTACAAAGGAATGTCCATTGCATTTAGTGATGTGGAGCTATGCAAGACAGAAGAACACCAGAAGGCAGACAACGAATGGGAAACACGGGAGATCACGCTTTATAAAGGACAGTGGCTGGTGTGTGATTTTCAGAACAAGCTGACGGGAGATGTCCATGTGTCAGCCAGAAAAAGAGAAAAGGATTTCAAAGGCGAGAAGCTGATCCGAACGGAAAGTGAAATCTTTAACAAACGTTTTGCGGTCGAGGCAGACCAGGAGCAGGAAGCGTTTTACATTCTGACACCACACCGGATGGAAAATCTTCTGAAGGTCGCAGACCGCTGCAGCGGCAGTCTGTATATCAGCTTTTTGAGGAATGGAACCATTCATATTTTTGTAGACAGCAATGAAAATTTCTTTGAGCTTGGAAAAGGAAAAGCCGATACTTCAGTTCTGCGAAATAAGTTCCGAAGCCAGATCCGCTGGTATACCTCCATGATCGAGGCACTGCAGTTAACCGAATAAAAATTTAAGAGCAATACCAATATAGGTCCGAAGCCGGTAATCCCGGCAT
>OJRB01000518.1_pt1 | contig 23092 bp, 16 predicted proteins | sample 1599061 | NCBI WGS metagenome assembly OJRB01 (sample SAMN03922522, study PRJEB24848) | human gut metagenome | isolation source: stool sample | host: Homo sapiens | place: Germany | collected 2010-02 | reverse complement strand
AGGCTATGGAACATGAGTAAGATCACCTTCACGGAGCGGGCCTTTGCGGAATATCTGTATTGGCAGTCTCAGGATAAAAAGACGCTGAAACGGATCAACGCATTGCTCAAGGATATTTCGCGCAGCCCGTATGAAGGCATTGGAAAACCGGAAGGGCTGAAAGAAAATCTCAGCGGGTATTGGAGCCGCCGGATCGATGATGTGAACCGGCTGGTCTATCGCATTGAAAATGATCTGATCGAAGTGTACCAGTGCAAGGGACATTACGACGATTGAAGCAAAAAAACGAGGACGGCCAATGGCTGCCCTCGTTTTGCTGTATCTGGGGGATTATACTTCCTCAGTCGTCGTCCTCCTCCTCGGCGAGAGCTTCTGCATGGATGCGCTGACGCAGGCGGGTGCGGAACTCCTCGGCGGGGATGCCGCTCTGGTTGGGGGTCAGGTCCGGAGCGGGCTTGCCGTCAGGCAGGTGGGCACCAAAGGCCGGCACAAAGAAGAACTTGCGCACAACAAAGATCAACGCAATGGCACCCACGCTGATGAGGTTGTCCAGAGCCGATTCGTGGCCGACCACCATGTGGCGGGCAATGGCGTAGAGCAGCACTTCCAGGCTGCTGCCTGGGCTGTGCTTGGCCAGCATCTTGATGAACTCCACGCCGATGACAATGTCCAGCGCCCGCTCAAGGAAGCCGCGGATCTCTACATCGTTGCCATCAAACAGCAGGCCCGGCATCCACTTGAGCAGGGGGATGAAGCTGAGCAGCAGGCCGATGAGCACCAGCCCGGACAGCACGATCTCCAGCAGGGTGGAGGCCTGAATGATGTAGCTGCGCAGTGCCTTGCGGCTGCGGCTCTCAACGTGGGAGGAGTGCGGGGTGTCGGAAGGATGGGACATGATACGGCATCTCCTTTGCTCAAGATCGTGAAACGAAAAAAGCTGACAAACTTTTCTTAAGTCTAGCAAAGGATTTGAGCAAAGTCAATGAAATGTGCCGAATTTTCTGGGAATTACTGGACGGCTACATAGCCGGAGTGCTCAATGCAGGAACGGCCTGCATCGGTGGAGAGCCATTCGTAGATTCTGCGTTCCGGGCTGTCGGCAGTGGAATCCTGCAGGATGGCGGCATAGAATTCGTTGCACAGCGGGTAGCTCTGGTCGGCGATCGTCTCGTTGGAAGGGGTCACGCCATCCACGGCCAGCAGCCGCAGACCGGGCTTGGAGTACATCTGGTCGATGTAGTAGTAGACCGAGAAACCGATGGCGTTGGCGGAGTTGTTATACTCTGCAATGCTGTCCACCAGCTCACCCATGGCGGTGGGGGCCAGCTCGGTGGGGGCCTCCATCAGCGGGCCGCCCTGGATCAGCAGTTTCTGGAACAGGGTCTGGCTGCCGGAGTCCGCCCGCCGCTGGAAGGCAATGATCTCCTGATCCTTGCCGCCCACATCCTTCCAGTTGGTGATCGTTCCGGCGTAGATGTCCTTGAGCTGCTGCAGGGTCAGGCTCTGTACAGGGTTGTCCTCGTTGACGATGAACACCAGCGCGTCCCGGCCAATGGCCTTCTGCTCCAGCGGGTCACCGTCAGCCTTCAGCTCCTCCTTGACGGATTCCGGGGCTTCGTAGGCGATGATGAGCTTGACCGAATCGCCGTAATTGTTGCCGTACAGGCCCAGGTTGCGCCAGGCCTGGGCTGTGGTGTTGGTGGTCACGGCGCTCCGGGCGGTCTCCAGATCCAGCCCGGTGGTGTCGGCCATGATCTGTGCGATCAGCGGGATGCAGGCTGTGCTGCCATCCGTAATGGGGAATTCATCCACGCTCAGGATGGGCTGTTCGGGCATTTCACTGGCGGCAGAAGAGGAGGGTGCCACAGAATCCGGCTGAGACGGTGCCGCCCCCGAATGAGAGGAGGCCGGCACGGTATTGCAGGCGGAGAGCAGGGCGGCGGTGGATGCCAGACCCAGACCGGTCAGGAACGCGCGGCGGGAAATTTTGACAGTACGCATGGAAAAACCTCCTTAGAAGAAACCGTTGTCCATTTCGTCGTTGCTGGAAGCGAAGATGCTCTCGGCGTAGAGCCACTGGCCGGTCAGGTCCATCCAGCCGCTCTCAAAGCCCTTGACGGCAGCGAACACGCCCTCGGGCAGGCCATTGACGCTGTTGGCGTAGTACCCGGCACAAGTGCGCAGGCCGCTTACCACCACATTGCCGTCGCTGTCCAGAACATCGTAGAGCCAGCTGCTGCCGGGGCCGTTGTAGCAGCCGTAGAAGTAGATGCCGTCCTCAGTGGAGAGCAGGGGCGAGTAGTAGTTGTAGGTCTCATTCAGCTTGGCCGGGTCGAGGGTCTTGTGGATGCCGTCCGGCCCGCAGATGTGGATGGCCGCTGCGTCATAGTTGTCATTGTCATCCTGCTGGACCCAGGCCCAGCCGTTCCCCTCGGGGTAAATATGGGTACGCACCTGATTCTCCACCGGGTCGATGGTGGTATCGGTCAGCAGAACACCGGTCTGCAGGTCGAACACCCGCACGGTGCCGTCTACGGCATAGATGGCCAACGTGGCATCATCCGTGTTGGCATCGTAAAGGTTTTTCTCCTCGCCGGTGAGCAGGTCGTGGAACAGATACCGCCCCGCCATTTCGGGGGTGAAGGCATCCGGTTCCGTGATCGCCACGCCGGGAGCATAGTACCGGATGGGCTGGTCATACTCGCAGAGCACGGCGCTTTGCTCCGTGCTGACCAGATCCACCAGCTGGTATCTGCCGTTGTTGTACAGGCTGACCGTGCCTGCACCGGTGTACTGCTGGTAACCGGTCAGCTCCTCGCCGGTGGTGGGGTTGTACAGGCTGTCGGCACCCGTCGTACCATCCTCGTTGTAGTGGCTCACCACCAGCCAGTCGGTGGGGGCGGAGCTGTCGCTGCTGCTGGCATAGAAGCTGGAAAGGCCGGACAGCTCTGCCTGATAGACCACCTCGCCCTGCCGATCCTGCACCTGTACAGCGCAGTAGAGGGGCAGGTCATCGCCCCATTCGTTTTCCTGCACATAGTCTGCCGGGACATTGCAGACTTCAAAGGCCAGATAGCTGCCTGCTATGCTGCATCCGTAGGCGTTTTCGGGCACAGCCAGCTCCTCACCCGTGGCAAGGTCGATCACCCGGCAATCGCCTGCGGCGTGGTTGTTGTAGGGGGCATAGGCCATCTGTTCCGGTGCGGTCAGGACCAGCAGGCTGCCGGTCAGGACAGCATCGTAGGCACGGTCAAAAGTCAGGATCTCCTTGCCACTGCGGTCGCACAGGGCGGTTGCCCGCCCGGTGGGGGTGCCGGGGGCTGACCACTGCCGCAGATAGTACCGCACGGTGCCGGTCAGGGTATCCGGCACCAGATACACGGTCTCACTGCTGGCGGCCTGATACAACACGGTATTGCCGCAGAGCACGGTATTGCCGCCGTTGGAGCCGTTGCTGTACAGGATGCGCAGCTTGCCGTCGTCCAGTGAAGCTGCAGCGGGGCCGGGCGCTTCCTCAGCCTGCGCGGGCTTGGAATCGGGCAGGGGCGAGGCCGGAGGCAGCAGGGAGCAGGAGGCCAGCAGCCCTGCCGCGGCAGACAGGCTGAGCACTGCACAGCCGATGCGGAGAACAGAACGTTTCATAAGCGTACCTCACAGGTTTGGCAGAATTTAACTTTCCTATCCTGATTATAATACGAATAAACCGGACGTTCAATTGCAATCGAACGTCCGGTTATGGTTACAGTTTTGTTACAGGGGTGCTTCAAGCCTTGGCAGCCTCAGCTTCGTCCATCCGCACCAGCTGACGCAGGAAGGGGAAGAGGAAGGGCACGGTGACAAAGAAGGTCAGCACATCGGCGATGGGCTGGCAGATCTCAACACCCAGCAGCCCAAAGGCCCGGGGCAGGGTGAGGATGAGCGGGATGAAGAACACGCCCTGACGGCAGCAGGCCAGAAAGGTGGCCCGGCCCGATTTTCCGATGGACTGGAACAGCATGTTGCCCGCCACGATCACGGGCTGCAGTAGCATGGCAAAGCACTGGTAGCGGAAGGCGGGCAGGGCCACGACGGTGACTTCGGGATCATCGCGGAAAAGGCGGATGAGGGTCTCGGCGTTGAACCAGCAGGCGGTAAGAATGACAGAGAGGAAGCAGAAGCTGGCTGCCATGGTGAACAGGCAGGCCTGCTGCACCCGGTGGTACTTTTTGGCACCATAGTTGAAGCCTGCCACCGGCTGAAAACCCTGACCGGTGCCGATGGCCACCGAGATGATGAACATGAAGATGCGGGAAACGATGCTCATACCGGCCACGGCAGCATCGCCATAGCCGCGGGCGGCGATGTTCAGCAGCATTCCGCCAATGCTGTTCAGGCCCTGACGGCCAAAGCTGGGCATACCGGTCATCAGGATGGTGCCGAACTCCGCCGGGCTGTGGGTGACTGCCGTGATCCGGAACTGGCTGACCGTTTTGCCCCGCAGGAACATGGAAAGCAGGATGCAGAAGCTGATGGTCTGGCTCAGGGCCGTGGCAAGGCCCGCACCGGCGGTGCCCATGCCCAGCCCAAAGATGAACAGCGGGTCCAGCGCGATGTTCAGCAGGCCGCCGGTGACCAGGCCGATCATGGCAAAGCTGGCCTTGCCCTCATAGCGCAGGATGTTGTTCATCACCAGACTGGACATCATAATGGGAGCGGCCAGCAGGATGTACCGCGCGTAGGCGCAGGCATGGGGCAGGATGGTCTCGGTGCTGCCCAGCAGCATCATAAAATCGGGCAGGGTGAGCAGGCCTGCCGCTGTGATGATGCCGCCGAACACCAGCGCCGTGAAGAAGCTGGTGGAAGCAAACCGGGTGGCAGCATCGGTGTTCTGGCTGCCCAGGCTGCGGCTGATGATGCTGCCGGAGCCGTGGCCCAGCATGAAGCCCAGCGCCTGGAGAATGGCCATCAGGCTGGAAACGATGCCCACTGCACCGGATGCGCTGGTGGAGATCTGGCCCACAAAAAAGGTGTCGGCCAGATTATAGATGCTGGTGATGAGCATGCTCAATATCGTGGGAGCCGCCAGACTCAGGATCAATTTCGGGATGGGGGTCTCCGTCATTTTGCGGAACTGCTCCGCGCTGCGGTCGGCATTTGCCATGAAAAAACCTCGCTTTCTCTTTGACACGATCTTTACATAAAAAACATTCACACCCAGTATACCGCAGGAACTGTTTTGTATCAACCAATTCCTTGCCGGGGTTATTGCAGCAAAAGACCGCCCTGCCCGGCGGCAGAGCGGTCTTGGGTCATGGAAAGAAAGCAGAACGTTACAGAGTCTTGCAGAACTCCTTCAGGTAGGCACGGAAAGCCTCGCCGATCTCGGGGTGCTGCAATGCCAGCTCCACCTGAGCCTCCACCACGCGGAGCTTGTTGCCCATGTCGTAGTGGGTGCCGGTGAACTCCACGGCGGTCATGCCGCCGCAGTTGCGGGCATACTCGGCCATGGCATCGGTCAGCTGGATCTCGCCGCCTGCACCGGGCTTGGTGTGGGCGAGGATATCGTAGATCTCAGGGGTCAGCAGCACACGGCCCAGAATGGAGTAGTTGCTGAACTCCTGGCCCTTTTTGGGCTTCTCGATCATGTCATCCACAAAGAAATAGTTGTCGTGGATGGGGGTGGTCTTCAGGCTGCAGTAGCGGCTCACATCGGCCCAGGGCACAGCGGAGACACCGGCAGCCGGGCGGCCAAACTCCTCATAGGCGCGGATGAGCTGGGCGCAGACAGGGTCCTCGCCCCAGATCACGTCGTCGCCGTAGATGACCACGAACGGATCGTCACCGGTAAAGGCCTTTGCCATGCTCACGGCGTGGCCCAGGCCCAGCGTCTGCTTCTGGCGCACAAAGAAGATGTTGGCAAGGTTCGAGATGCCCAGGCACTCCTCCAGCATCTTTTCCTTGCCGGGGGCGGCCAGCTTTTCTTCCAGCTCGGGGCTGCGGTCAAAGTGATCCTCGATGATGCTCTGGTTGCGGCCCAGAATGATCAGAATGTCCGTGATGCCGGACTTGACGGCTTCCTCCACCAGATACTGGATGGCGGGCTTATCCACGATGGGGAGCATCCCCTTGGGCATAGCCTTGGTGGCGGGCAGCACACGGGTGCCCAGACCGGCGGCAGGGATGACAGCCTTCGTAACTTTTTTCATGGTTCGGAACTCCTTCATCATATCATTTCAGGCTGAACGCTCAGCCGTAGACCAGATGGATCAGGGCATCCACATTGGGGCCAAGCAGCAGGGTGAACGCGCTGCCGATGACCATGAGCAGGACCAGACAGCCGAGCACGGCGGCCCAGCTGGTGCCGCCCTGAGCGCAGAGCACGGCTTTGCGCTGTGCCGCGTCCGGGAACTCCGCGCGGATGCGGCGGATCTTCTCGGCGGCACTCTGGCGGTAGAGCCACTTGCCATACAGGCCGCGCACGATCATCAGCAGGAAGCTGAGCACCGAGCAGACCCGGGAAAGGGTGAGCAGGGTGGAGGTGGAAAGCCCCGGGGCCAGGCTGCTGTCCGTGACCTGCAAAAGGTCAATGAAGGTGGGCAGGGCCAGCACCAGCTCAGCGGCCAGAAAGGCGAACGCGGGCTTCCACGCCTTGCGGTAGAAGAAATAGAACGGGCCGAACAGCATGGCCGAAAAGCTCATGGAGGTCTTGGTGTGGGACAGCTGCATCCGGCAGTAGGCGCTCAGGTAGGCAGGGGAAGCCGGGCCGATGAAATCCGCCCAGTCCTTGCAGGGGATGCCGTCCATGACCTCTTCCTTGCCAAAAGCCGCCTGATAGGTCTGGCGCAGCGGGTCTACCTGCGGGGCCCCGGTCTCCTGGAACTGGCGGTAAAAGGTGGAGTAATCAAACTCCTCGCTGTGCTCGTCCGAATCGGCACGGTCGGCGGGCTCCTGTGCCCCCTCCGGGGGCAGGGCCGCACCGCAGCAGCGGCAGACAGACTCACTGCGCAGGGTGCGCTCGCCGCAGGCAGGGCAGGTGCACAGCTCACTTTCCTGATAGGGGAACTTCCACTCGTATCCGGCGGCGTGGGCCGGAGCATGGATGCAGCGGCCGAGCTTTTCGTAACAATCGCGGTGATAAGGCGCGCCGCAGTCGGGGCAGACAACGATGTCGTCCTGCAGTGTCAGCGGCTTGCCGCAGCCCTCACAGGGGCAGCCATAATATTTGGGCATAAGATCCTCCCGGTATGCTAGTTGAACTTATTATACTCTCTTAAAAGAGAAAAGAAAAGGCAAAAATCTTCAAAATTCCAGTAGGTTGAGTATTTTTCCTCTTTACTTTATCATGGATTCTGGGTATACTAATGAAGTATCTGTGTATAAACTGTATCTTTTGAGGGATTCTTAAAATATGATTACTACTGACGAACTGAAAGTGCAGCTGGCCGATTACGGCACCGCTGTGAAGGACCTGGAGGAAGCGCTGGCCATCGACGCTTCCCGCAAGCGCGTGCAGGAGCTGGAGCACACCATGAGCCGCCCCGGCTTTTACGATGACGCTGAGCTGAGCAAGAAGGTCTTTGATGAAGTGGGCGACCTGAAGGGCAAGCTGAATCGCTTTGAAAAGCTGCAGGGTCTGTACGATGATGCCGAGACCATGCTGGTGATGCTGGACGAGGAGTACGACCCCGACATGGTGCCCGAGGCAGAGGAAGCCGTGAACGCTGTGGGCAAGGCCGTGGACGAGCTGCAGCTGATGACCATGCTGAACGGTGAGTACGACCACAGCAACGCGATCCTGACCTTCCACGCCGGTACCGGCGGCACCGAGGCGCAGGACTGGGCCGAGATGCTCTACCGCATGTACAACAAGTGGGCACAGGCACACGGCATGACCGTGGAGGTGCTGGATTATCAGGACGGCGATGAGGCCGGTATGAAGAGCGCTTCCATGATGGTCAGGGGTGCCAACGCCTACGGTCTGCTGAAGAGCGAGAACGGCGTGCACCGTCTGGTCCGCGTATCCCCCTTTGATGCCAACGCCCGCCGCCAGACCAGCTTTGCTTCTCTGGAAGTGATGCCTGAGCTGGACAACACCATTCAGGTGGACATCCGCCCCGAGGATATCGAGATGCAGGTGTTCCGCTCCTCCGGTGCCGGCGGCCAGCACATCAACAAGACCTCTTCCGCTGTCCGTCTGATCCACAAGCCCACCGGCGTCGTGGTCAGCTGCCAGACCCAGCGCAGCCAGTTCCAGAACCGTGACTACGCCATGGAAATGCTGAAGGCAAAGCTCTATCAGATCGCAAAGCAGCAGCACATGGACAAGATCGACGACATCAAGGGCGTGCAGAATGAGATCGCCTGGGGCCACCAGATCCGCAGCTATGTGTTCATGCCCTACACCATGGTCAAGGATCACCGCACCAACTACGAGACCGGCAATGTCGATGCCGTGATGGATGGTGATCTGGACGGCTTCATCTTTGCCTACCTCAAGGCCGCCAGCCGCGGGGAGCTGCAGGATACCTAAAATTTGTTATAAAATGTCAGAGGGACCTCGCCGTTGGGCGGGGTCCCTCTTTTGGTTTACAGGTGCAGATATTTTCCGGTGATGCTGGCGGGATCGGCGGCCACCTGCTCCGGTGTGCCGCAGGCCACGATGCGTCCGCCGCTCTCGCCGCCGCCGGGGCCGAGGTCCACGAGATAGTCGGCGTTGCGGATCACATCCAGATCGTGCTCAATGACCACCACAGTGGCCCCGCTGTCAATGAGACGCTGGAACACGCCCAGCAGAGTGCGCACGTCCAGCGGGTGCAGGCCGATGGTGGGCTCGTCGAATACAAACACAGTGTCAGCCTGCCCTTTGCCCATCTCGCTGGCGAGCTTGAGCCGCTGGGCCTCCCCGCCCGAAAGGCTGGGCGTGGCCTCGCCCAGAGTCAGGTAGCCCAGCCCCAGGCTGGAAAGGGTCTGCAGCCGGCTGGCCACCAACTTGAGGTCGGCACAGGCGGCAAGGGCTTCGTCCACGCTCATCTCCATCAGGCGGGGCAGGCTCTCGGCCTGGGTGCCGTCCTTCCGGGTGCGGTAGAGGGCGGCGGCATCCTTCTGGTAGCGGGAGCCGCCGCAGTCCGGGCAGGTGATCTCCACATCCGGCAGAAACTGGATGTCCAGGCTGATGGTGCCGGTGCCGTCGCAGCCGGGGCAGCGCAGGCGGCCCGTGTTGTAGGAAAAATCGCCCGCCTTGTAGCCCTTCTCCCTGGCAAGGGGGGAGCGGGCGTAGATCTTGCGCAGCTCATCGTGGACATTGGCGTAGGTGGCCACCGTGGACCGCACATTGATGCCGATGGGTGTTGCGTCAATGAGCTTGACCTGCGCAATGCCCGGTGCATCGATGCTTTCCACATGGGCGGGCAGAGCTTCGCCCTTGGCGGCGGCCTCCAGCGCGGGGATCAGGCTTTCCAACACCAGCGTGGTCTTGCCGGAACCGGACACGCCGGTCACCGCGATGAGCCGCCCCTTGGGCAGCCGGACTTCCAGCGGCTTGACGGTGTGGATGGCCCGGGTGCGCAGGGTGATGGTGCCCAGCGCAAAGAGCTCCGCTTCCGGGGTGCGGGTGCGGGCCGAGAGGGTGTGCAGGTCGGCAAGGAAGGGCCCGATGCGGGAAGCCGGGCTTTGGGCCACCTGCTCCACAGTGCCCTGTGTCAGGATGGTGCCGCCGTTTTCACCGGCACCGGGGCCCATCTCAATGAGCCAGTCGGCATCCCGCAGGATCTCAGTGTCGTGATCCACCAGCACGATGGAGTTGCCGTCCGCGATCAGATCGTGCATCACGCCCCGCAGGCCCTCGATGTTGGAGGGGTGCAGGCCGATGGAGGGTTCGTCCAGCACATAGAGCACGCCGGTGGTGCGGTTGCGCACCGAGCGGGCCAGCTGCACCCGCTGGCGCTCCCCTGTGGAAAGGGTGGCAGCCTCCCGGTCAAGGGAGAGGTAGCCCAGCCCCAGATCCAGCAGGCGGGCGGCGGTGGCCTGAAAGGACTCGCAGATGCTTTCAGCCATGGGGCGCATCTCCACGGGCAGGGAGGCGGGCACCCCCTCCACCCACTGCACCAGCGTGTCCAGCGTCATGCGGCAGGCATCGGCCAGCCCGATGCCCCGCAGCCGGGGAGCCCGGGCCGCGGCGTTCAGGCGGGAGCCGCCGCACGCAGGGCAGGGGCCCTGCTTCAGGAACCGCTCCACCCGCTTCATGCCCTTTTCGTCCGTTACCTTGGCAAGGGCGTTCTCCACGGTATAAACGGCGTTGAAGTAGGTGAAATCCATTTCGCCCGCCGCGCCGGTCTTGCTGTTCTGGTAGAGCAGGTGCACCTTTTTGGCGGGGCCGTGGAACACCATGTCACGCTCTTCCGGGGTCAGCTCCCGGAAGGGGACGTTGGTGCGCACGCCCATCTTTTCGGCGATCTCCTTCATCAGCGACCACATCAGGGTCTGCCAGGGCAGCACCGCGCCCTCGTTGATGGAAAGGCTCTCGTCCGGCACCAGAGTGGATTCGTCCACCACCCGCACGATGCCGGTGCCCTCGCAGTCTGGGCAGGCTCCGGTGCTGTTAAAGGCGAACTGCTCCGCGCCCAGCACCGGCACCTGCGCGCCGCACCGGGGGCAGTAGAGCGGGATCTCGGCCGCAATGTTCAGGCTGGGCGGCACCATGCAGCCGCAGGCGGGGCAGGGGTAGTGGGAGAGCCGGGAGAACATCAGGCGCAGGCTGTTCAAAAGCTCGGTCATGGTGCCAAAGGTGGAGCGCATTCCGGGCACGCCGGGCCGCTGGTGGAGGGCCAGTGCGGCGGGAACATAGCGGATCTCGTCCACCTGCGCCTTTTCAGCCTGGGTCATCCGGCGGCGGGTATAGGTGGAAAGGGCCTCCAGATAGCGGCGGGAGCCCTCGGCGTAGAGGACCCCCAGCGCCAGCGAGGACTTGCCGGAACCGGACACGCCCGCAATGCCGACGATCTTGTGGAGCGGCACATCTACGTCGATGTTTTTCAGGTTGTGCACCCGCGCGCCCCGCACCCGGATGGCGGCGGGGAGAGCGGAACTGGATTCGTGGTTCATCGTGTCTCCTTTCTCTGAATGGGGTCACAAAAGGCTCCCCCACAGGGGAGCCGGAAAGATCATAAACCGAGAGGATTGAATCGCTGGTGTTCGAGCTGGTCGATCACCGCCTGCGCTGCCGGTGCAATGGGGGCGGGCACTGCGGCGGGGCGGCTGAGGTAATAGCCCTGCAGCAGATCCACGCCCAGACCGATGACGGTGCGCAGCTGGGCCTCAGTCTCAATGCCCTCGGCGATGAGCTGCATACTGCGGGCGTGCGCGTAAGCCACAATGTTGGAGACGATCTGCTGCTTATCACGGTCGGTATCGATCCCGCGCACAATGGAAATGTCGATCTTGATATACCGGGGCGAGAGCTCCAGCAGGTTCAGCTCGTTGCTGTAGCCGCTGCCGTAGTCATCCAGCGCAAAGGAGCCGGAGAAGCCCGGAACGTTCCGCTTCCGTTCCAGACATGCGCGGTCCAGATCTTCCTGTTCGGTGATCTCCACCACCAGCCGCTTGAGCAGCTCGGGGTAGCGCTGAGCATATTCCTCCACATCCTCAACCGTCAGGCTGACATTGGCGATGGAGTTGATGAAGAGCAGGGCATCGCTCTGGAGCAGGCCCTGTGCCTGCATGCGCTGGAAGATCTCGCTGGAATGGAACACAGTGATCCGTTCGATCTCATACAGGCGGCCTGTCTCATGGGCCAGCTGCATGACCTGAGCGGGGGAGTGCAGGGTGGGCAGATCGACCCGCATGAGGGCCTCGTAGGCTGCGACCCGGCCGCTGCGGGCAGAGTAGATGGGCTGGAAGTGGTAGGACACCAGCTCCTCCTGCAGCAGGAGCTCAAAGTCCTGCTGGGTCTGGGCGGCGTATGCCTCCTGATGGTAGCTGCCGATATCAAAATCACACATGCGGCCCTTGTGAGAATGCTTGACCTGATACATGGCAAAGTCGGCATATTTTTTCAGGGTGAGCAGGTCGTGGCCGTCCGTGGGGTACCAGGCAATGCCGCCCGAGATGCTGATGTGCAGCTGCTTGCCGTTGGGCAGGATGGACACGCTGCGCTGCAGGGCGGCACTCAGCAGCTCCAGCTGGGCGCGGAGCTGTGCCTGATCCTGGTAGCCATAGAAGAAGATCAGGAACTCATCGCCCGAAAGGCGGGAGCAGATGGTGTTGGCGGGCGTATTGGCTGCAAAGCACTGGCCGGTCTGGCGGATGTACTGATCGCCCCAGTCGTGACCGTAGGTATCGTTGATCTGCTTGAGGTTGTCCAGATCCATCATCAGCAGGGCGGCACAGCCCAGCTTTTCGGGCTGCTGGAACAGCGCTTCACAGGCGCGGTCAAAGGCACGGCGGCGGTACAGGCCGGTCAGGGTATCGTAATCGCGCTCGTGCTCAATGCGCTGCTGCTCCAGCACCGTGGTGGTCATATCCTCAGCCAGGCCCACCTCGGAGGCGCTTTCGCCCAGGATATGGGTGACGCGCAGGGTGATGTAGTGGGTGCCGCCGTCGGGCTGGGGGATGGCAAAGATCTTGTTGTTGGCCGGGGACAGGCGGTAGAACCACCGCTGCTCCAGTGTGCCCATCAGGGCGCGGAAAGCCTTTGGCGTGAGCGGATCGGGCTGCTCCTGCGCAAGGCCCAGCATGGAGAAGAAGTTGTCGGTCACATAAACACTGTCATCGCGCAGCTCATAGCCGCCCAGCTCCGCACTGGCCAATTTCATAATGCGCAAAAAGCGGGTGGAGGAGTCCAGCACGTCTTTGCTCAGCTGGGTAAAGGCAGAGGAGAACTGATCCAGCTCCCGGATGCCGGTGGTGGAAAGATGCGGGATGGCGGAGGAATCCGCTTCGGCAGCGGCTACCTCAGCCGAGAGCTTGGCAACGGGCCGGGCCAGCCGCCTGCTGATCAGCCAGCTGCAAACAAAGCCAACGGCCAGCGTGATCAGCATGATGAAGGAGAACAGCTGCTTCAGCCGCTGGGCGAAAGCAAAGAGCTGCACCGCGGGAACGGAGCCTACGAGAAGCCAGTGCTTGCCCGAGAAAGGGGCGTTCCGGCTGTAGAGGTTCAAGGGGGAGACCGAAGCAATGTAGAGGGCATTGCTGAAGAGGTAGCGGTGGGTATGGGCACTGTGGAGGCGCAGCGTAAGGCTTTCGTCCGCAGAACCCGGCTGCCCGTCGCAGTGGGAACGGAGCACCGGACGCAGCTGCAGTTCAGAGGCAGAGAGCTCCTCCGTATCGGTCACGGCAAGAAAATAGGTGCCGTTGTTCTGCAGCTCAGAGCAGGGCAGGTTCTCCCACAGGTAGTCGGCCAGCAGTTCCACGCCGATCACGCCGTAAACGGTGCCGTCCGGCAGGATCAGGGGCTGGCTGTAGGCAATGGCCTCGTGGGTGTCCCCGGGCACCAGATAGGATTGTGAGGTCCAGTGGCCATAATCGGAGGCGGCAAGGCTGGCTCCGTCTTTATAGGCGGCCTGGAAAGGGGGATAAAGGAAGCCCCGGTTTCCCAGTGCCCGGTAACGGATGGTGGGGGACCAGCTGTTGTCCGTGGCAATGGAGAGGGACTGCACCAGCTGGGCCGGTGCCCGCACAAAGGTCAGGTCGGCGTTGCGCTGGGAGGGAGCGGCATCCGGGTCAAGATCCCGCAGGTAGATGGCGGGCATGAGGCTGTCCTGCTTCCGCTTGTCCAGATCATGGGTGTTCAGGATAAGGAACACGCCGGTCACCGACTTGATGCGCAGGGTGCTGATGAGCTCCGGCGCGGCGGCTTCCAGCAGGGGATAGGCCGCGTCGCTGCTGCTGTCCAGCGTGCTCAGGCTGATCTCTCCCTCGTCCAGAAGCTGCTGGGTCAGGCCATTGATGGCATCGGAAAGGCTGGTCAGCTCCTGTGCATCGTGGAAGATGGACTGAAGATACCGGCTGCGGTTGTCCACCTGCATGGCAAGGATATCCTCGGCGTTCTGGTTCAGCTGGGGGCCAAGCCGGGTGGCGTGGACGGCAAAGGTCAGCAGCAGGAACTCCACCGCCAGCACAGCCAGCAGGGAGAAAAGGATGGTGCCGAAGATAGAATGGCCCGTCTGAGGGGCCTTCTGGCTGTGCGGCTTGTGGTTCTGCATCTGAGGATCTCTCCTTTTGTGGTTGTTCCAAGGGCATCTCAGCCCGCAAAGGCGCTGAGAGCGGCCAGAGTCTGGTCGTACCAGGCATCAAAATAGGCATCGGTCAGGAACTCGGCTTCGGCATCCTCGGGGGTCTGCCCGGCAGCCAGCCGCTCCAGCACCGTGGCACGGTCGGCAGTGACACGGTCCTCCAGCGCGTACTGCAGGGTATTGCGGGCGCGCAGGGCATCCGGGAAGGCATGGGTGGTGTAGAGCTTGCTGCGATCGATGGCATCAATGGACAGGCTCAGCACCTTGTGGATCCTGTCGGAGACCGTCAGGCCGCTGTTCTCAAGGGCAGATATGCTGTTGGCGGCATAGGTCACGGGCATATAGCCGGACTGCACCGAGAACTGCAGGTTGTTTTCCGGCTGGGTGAACCATTTCAGGAAGGCAACGCAGGCACTGATCTCGTCCTCGGTGCCCGGGATGACTACCATGCCGGCCCCCTGCTGGACGGCCACCGGCTCACAGCCTGCAAAGCTGGGGCAGGGCAGCGCGGCCATCTCGATGCCGTGGCTCTCGGTGTCGCTGGTCAGCACCTGGGTGGGGAAGAAGGAAGCGCTGGAGGAGGAACCGACATAGGCCAGCAGGCTGCCGATCTTGATATCGTCGCTGCGGAACTTGCCGCTGGCACTGCACCAGCCCTTGATGTAGGGGACATAGTAGTTATCCCACAGCTTGCGGAGGGTCGGCTTGTCAAAGTGCAGGGTCATCATGCCGTTCTCGGCATCAAAGATGGTCGTACCCAGTTCCTGTGCGCCGCAGAGCAGGTAATTGGTCAGCGCGTCGCGGCCATACAGGGCCTTGCCGTCGTTGGGCGCAGCCGTCTGGGCATCGGTCCAGTCGTAGTATTTGTGTGCGGCCTCGTTCAGCCCCTCCACGGTGGAAAGATCTGCATAGGTCACGCCCGTGGCCTCGGCAAAGGGGACAAAGTCGGTGACGTTCAGGTAGAGCAGCTCGGTGGACTTTGCTATGGGAAAGACCTTGAGTTCCCCGTTGTTCATCAGGTCACCCTCTTCGAGAAACCCGGCGATATAGGCGGACTTCTCTTTTTCGGTCAGGTAGGGGCTCAGGTCAACGGCAAGGCCCATCTGATCCAGCGTAAAGGCGGTGTCTGCGTAGGAGGAGACGATGTTGGGGAGCTTCTCGGCACCCACCTTGCCCTCGGCGGCGGCCAGCACGCTGGTCTCCAGGTCGTTCACGCTGCCCTGACTGGAGCTTTCGACCCGGATGTTCTTCTCTTTGCCCACGGTGGAGTTGAACTGCTCCACCAGCTGGTTGAAGCATTCCAGCTGATCGCCGTTGTAGTAGGTCCAGATCGTGATGGTGGTGGGCAGCTTGCTTCGGCCGCAGGCAGTGCCGCCCAGCGCCACGGCGGCGCACAGCAGCAGACTGACGGCAGAACGAAGGATTCGTTTCATTGACTTATCTCTCCCATTCCGACAAAACGGCTTACGGAAAAGCGGCGCGTCCTGTCGTTTCTGAAATGATACCAGACGAAAACATTGTAACACTTTTTCGGGGCGGGGGCTACTGATTTTTGAAAAAACACCCGAAAGCAGACGAAAAAAGAAAGAATCTCTGGCCTGCGCTTCCATTTTTCGTAAAGTCCGGATATAATACAAGCATAAAATACAACAAAAAAGAATGGGAGAGCTTATGGCACAGAAGAAGGACGAGGGCCTGAACGGCAACGAGAAGATCGAACAGGCGGTCTGCCAGTTACAGCAGGAGCCTACACAGGAGCAGCTGGCGCATACCCTGACCGTGATCCGTCGGCGGATGCGGGAAAACGGACAGGTCGTGGTGGCGGTGGAGCCGAACCCGGCCAGTGAGCAGATGCAGCTGCGGGCCCTCCGCACGGCCGATGGGGCCAGCTGGTGGTATGCCTTTACCAGTTTTGAAGAGGAGATGAAGGGCGCGGAAGCGGTGCAGTCCACCTTTCTGGTGGAGTTTGAAAAGCTGTTGGATGCCGCACTGCAGGTGCCGGAGATCCAGGGCATCATCCTGAACCCCTGGAACCGCACCATCCAGCTGGACAAGACCCTGCTCCGGATCATCAAGGGATAAGCACGAAAGGGCCCGCCTGCCGCATTTTGGTGCGCGCAGACGGGCCCTTTTTATATGGTAAAGGAAGAAGGAGAATGGCAGATCAGGCCGCGTCGGTGCGGTCCTTCTTGAGCAGGCTCAGGATCACGGCACCCACCACGCTGCCAGCGGCCAGAGCCACGCAGTAGAGCAGGGCATGATCGACCACGGGGAACACGAAGATGCCGCCGTGGGGAGCGCGCAGGGCGCAGCCGAAGGTCATGGAGAGGGCACCGGCCAGCGCGGCACCGGCCACACAGCTGGGCAGGACGCGCAGCGGGTCGGCGGCGGCGTAGGGGATGGCACCCTCGGTGACGAAGCACAGGCCCATGACGTAGTTCACGATGCCGTTGCGGCGCTCGTCGGGGGTCCACTTCTTGGGGCAGAAGGTGGTGGAGAGGGCGATCGCGATGGGAGGAACCATGCCGCCCACCATGACAGCAGCCATGACCTCGTAGTTGCCGGAGGCCAGTGCGGCAGTGCCAAAGACGTAGGCTGCCTTGTTGAAGGGGCCGCCCATGTCAATGCTCATCATACCGGCAACGATGGCACCCAGCAGGACTTTAGAGGTGCCGCCCATGGCGTTGAGGCAGTTGGTCATGGCGGTGTTGATCATGCCCATGACCGGGTTGATGCCGCACATCACGGCACCGATGATAAGGATGCCGCCCAGCGGGTAAATCAGCATGGGACGGATGCCGTTCAGGCTGGCGGGGAGCTTTTCGGTGATCTTCTTCAGGAACTCGACCACATAACCGGCCACGAAACCGGCCAGCAGAGCGGCCAGGAAGCCGCCGGAGATGCCGGTGGTCTCACCATTGGCAAGGCCTGCAAAGTTGGTGCCGTTCATGGCCAGCACGCCGCCCGCAAAGCCCACGGCCAGGCCGGGACGGTCGGCGATGGACATGGCGATGAAGCCTGCCAGAATGGGAAGCATGTAGCCAAAGGCGGCGCTGCCCACCGTCTTGAAGAAGGCGGCGATGGGGGTGTTCATGCCAAAGTTGGAGGGGTCAATGGTGTAATCGTCCAGCAGGAAGGCCAGTGCAATCATAATGCCGCCGCCCACCACAAAGGGCAGCATGTGAGACACGCCGTTCATCAGGTCCTTGTACACCTTGCGGCCAAAGCTGTCGCCGGAGGTCTCCTCCTCGGCAGCGGCGGCACCGCCCTTGGCGTGGTAAACAGGAACTTCACCGTGAGCCACCTTTTTCAGCAGCTCCTCGGGCTTGTGGATGCCGTCATCCACCCGGGCAAACAGCACGGGCTTGCCGTCAAAGCGGGCGGTCTCCACATTTTTGTCTGCAGCCACGATGATGCCGTCACAGGCTGCAATCTCGGCGCGGGTCAGCACGTTCTTGGCACCATCGGAGCCGTTGGTCTCCACCTTGGTGGGCAGGCCCAGCTTGTCACCGGCCTTGGCCAGCGCCTCGGCGGCCATGTAGGTGTGGGCAATGCCGTTGGGGCAGGCGGTCACGGCCAGAATGCGGTAGCCGCTCTGGGGGATGGCCTGCTGGGTGAAGCTCTCCTCACCGAACTGGGCCTCCTCCTGTGCGTCGATGAGGGCAAGGAATTCGGCGGGAGTCCTGGCGGCCTTCAGCTTTTCCACAAAGTCCTCGTTCATCAGCATCTGCATCATGCGGGCCAGCATATCCACATGCAGGCTGCCGTTTTCGGGGGCTGCAATGGCAAAGAGCAGGTCGGTCTTGCCGTCATCCTCGGCGTTGTACTGCACCGGGGTGCTCAGACGCAGGGCGGCCAGGCTGGGCCGGGTGACCACATTCGTCTTGGCGTGGGGAACGGTGATGCCGTTGTCCACATAAGTGGAGGCCTCATCCTCCCGGGCGTAGAGAGCCTTCTTGTAGGCTTCTGTGTCGGTGATATTGCCGTGGGTGGCCTGCAGTTCCACCAGCCGGGAGAGGATCTCGTCCCGGTTGGAGGCCGCGGAATCCAACTCGATGGACTTTGCGGTGAATAATTCCGTAATGCGCATAAGGGTTCTCCTTTCTCTCTCTGTGCAGCCCTCTCAGCTGCGGTCTGCGCCGCAGACCGCAAAGAGGGCTCTGCTTCAAATTTCCTGCATCAGTTCGGCAATCTTTTCTTTCGTTGCCAGCCCAAGGCTGAACGCGGTGGCACTGCCGCAGGCGGTGCCCAGCCGGAGGGCCTGCTCATAGCTGCCGCTTTGCAGATAACCTGCCACAAAACCGGCCACCATGCTGTCGCCTGCGCCTACGCTGTTCACGACCTTGCCCTTGGGGCAGCCGATGCGGTGCACCTCGCCGTGCTCATCCACCAGCAGGGCACCGTTCCCGGCCATGCTCACCAGCACGTTCCGGGCACCCTTTTCCTGCAGGGCGCGGGCGGCGGCGGTGATCTCTGCGTCCGTTTTCAGCTCCCGGCCCACGATCTCGCCCAGCTCGTGATTGTTGGGCTTGATCAGGAAGGGGTGATAGGGGAGGACGTTGACCAGCAGATCCTGGGTGGCATCCACCACGGCCCGCACGCCGTGGCCCTCCAGCCCTGCCAGCAGCCGCTCGTAGGTGCTCTGGGAAAGGCTCTTGGGGATGCTGCCCGCCAGAATGAGGATGTCGTCAGGCTGCAGGGTGTCCAACTGGGCTTCCAGCTGCTGCATGGCGCTTTCCGGGATGCTGGGGCCTGCGCCGTTCAGCTCAGTCTCGGTGCCTGCCTTGATCTTGACGTTGATGCGGGTCATGCCCTCGGCCAGATGGATGAAATCGGTCCGGAGCCCCTGCGCGGCCAGACCACGTTCCAGCCAGGCACCGGTCTCACCGGCCACAAAGCCCAGAGCCACACTCTTACAGCCCAGCTCCCGGAGCACGCCGGAAACATTGATGCCCTTGCCGCCCAGCACGCAGTCCTCCCCGGCGGCGCGGTTCACCTCGCCCACCTCAAGGGGCCTGTCGAGACGGACGACATAATCGATGGCAGGATTGAATGTAACAGTGTAGATCATACCTCGGTCTCCTTTATCAGAGTGTATTGCCGGTATTTGGGGTTGGGGCATCGGTTCGTCAGGATGGCACCGCTGTGCAGATCACAGATGACGGCGGGGTAGACCTGCGCGAATTTGGTGTCGTCCACCAGAAACCACGTTTCCCGCGCCCGGTGGATGGCCGCAGCCTTGACGGCGGCCTCCTCGGGATCTGGGGTAGTGAAGCCGGAATCCAGCGCCACGCCGTTGGCCCCCATGAACGCTTTGGTGAAATTGTACTGTTGGATGGCAGTCAGCGCAGCTGCCCCGATGATGGCCTCGGTCTGGGGCCGCAGCAGCCCGCCGGGCAGGAACACCCGGCAGCCCTTCTGGGCCAGCAGGCGGGCATGGGCCACGCCGTTGGTCACATAGCTGGCGTTCAGGGCCGGGCCGTTCAGCGCCCGTGCCAGAGCCAGCGTGCTGGAGCCTGCATCCAGATAGATGAAATCTTCCGGCAGGATCAGTTCTGCCGCCGCCTGGGCGATGCTCTGCTTCTGACTGACGGCCAGCTCTTCCTTGGCGGCCATGGTGGGCTCATCGGTGCGGAAGGGGCTGTCCGGCAGGGTGGCCCCGCCGTGTACCTTGTTCAGTTTGCCCAGCTTGTCCAGCTCGTTCAGGTCGCGCCGGATGGTGGATTCGCTTGCGTTCAACGCCTCGCACAGTTCCTGCACGGTGGCGGTGCGCTGCCGCGCCAGCAGATCCAGAATCAGGCTGAATCGTTCTTCTGCCAGCATCGGGAACATTCCCCCTTGTTCGATTTATCTGATTGATTTTGATTGACGTTGGCGGGTTCTGACCGCTTTGCCCCCTTATTATAGCAAAATCTCAGTCAAAATCAATCAGGTTCCGCCAAGTTTGAGCGACAAAATATTGCTCTGTTTTTTGGGCAGGATGCATAAAGAGTGGGATACAACAACAAAAAAGCCGACACTCCACAATGGAATGTCGGCTGAATCTCTCACCGCTTCGGTCTGGCTGTGCCAGCGCCTTGCGGAGCTTCCCGAATAGGGAAGCCAGGAATCACGGTTACTTGTTCTGGATGTACTCGTCAATGGCCTTGGCGGCTGCCTTACCGGCACCCATGGCCTTGATGACGGTAGCGGCACCGGTCACGGCGTCGCCGCCCGCGTAAACACCCTCGCGGCTGGTCTTGCCCTCGTCGCCCTCGGTGACGATGCAGCCGTGCTTGTTGGTTTCCAGGCCGGGAGTGGTGGAGCGGATCAGGGGGTTGGGGCTGGTGCCCAGGCTCATGATCACGGTATCCACGTCCAGCTCAAACTCGCTGCCCTTCTTTTCAATGGGACGGCGGCGGCCGGAAGCATCGGGCTCGCCCAGCTCCATCTCAATGCAGGTGATGGACTTGACGAAGCCCTCGTCGTTGGCGTGGATCTCCACAGGGTTGCACAGGGTCTTGAAGATGATGCCCTCTTCCTCGGCGTGCTCGACCTCCTCCTTACGGGCAGGCAGCTCGGCCATGCCGCGGCGGTAGACGATGTAGACATTCTCGGCACCCAGACGTTTGGCGCAGCGGGCAGCGTCCATGGCGACGTTGCCGCCGCCGACGACGGCGACAGACTTGCTCTTCATGATGGGCGTGCGGGAATCCTCCTTGTACGCCTTCATCAGGTTGACGCGGGTCAGGTACTCGTTGGCGGAGTAGACGCCGTTCAGGCTCTCGCCGGGGATACCCATAAAGCGGGGCAGACCGGCACCGGACGCGACATAGACGGCCTCAAAGCCGTAGTCGTTCATCAGCTCGTCGATGGTCAGCACCTTGCCGATGACCATATTGGTTTCGATGTCAACGCCCAGCTCCTTCAGGCCCTCGACCTCGTGCTGGACGATGTCCTTGGGCAGACGGAACTCGGGGATGCCGTACATCAACACGCCGCCCGCAACGTGCAGGGCTTCGTAGACGGTGACCTTGTAGCCCAGCTTGGCCAGGTCGCCCGCAACGGTCAGGCCGGACGGGCCAGCGCCGATGACAGCGACCTTGTGGCCGTTGGGCGCGGGGGCGGTGGGCTTGGTATGTACGTTGTTGCGGTACCAGTCGGCGACAAAGCGCTCCAAGCGGCCAATGCCGACGGCCTCGCCCTTGATGCCGCGGACGCACTTGCCCTCACACTGGTGCTCCTGCGGGCAGACACGGCCGCAGACGGCGGGCAGTGCACTGGACTGGGCAATCACGTTGTAGGCGGCCTCAAAGTCGCCCTCGGCAACGTGCTTGATGAAGCCGGGAATATCAATTTCAACAGGGCAGCCGCTGCGGCAGGGGTGGTTCTTGCACTGCAGGCAGCGCTTGGCCTCGTTCACGGCCATCTCCTCGGTGTAGCCAAGGGCGACCTCTTTAAAGTTTTTGTTGCGGACGTTCGGCTCCTGGCTGGGCATGGGGCACTTTTTCGGGTCCATGTTCGGCATAATTACTGCACCTCCTGCTTCAGCAAATTGCACTCGGCCTCGCGGGCGTGTGCCTCAAAGGGCTTGTACATCGTGCCGCGGTGCATAGCCTCGTCAAAATCGACCTCAAAGCCGTCAAAGTCGGGACCGTCCACGCAGGCAAACTTGGTCTGCCCGCCGACGGTCAGGCGGCAGCCGCCGCACATACCGGTGCCGTCGACCATAATGGGGTTCATCGACACAACGGTCTTGACGTTGTGCGGTTTAGTCGTCTTGACGACAAATTTCATCATAATCAGGGGTCCGATGGTAATGACCTCGTCAAAGTTGGCGCCCTCGACGATTTTCTTCTCCAGCGGGGCGGTGACAACGCCCTTTTCGCCGTAGGAGCCGTCATCGGTCATAATGATAAACTCATCGCAGCAGGCGCGGAACTCGTCCTCCAGAATGACCAGATCCTTGTTGCGGAAACCGACAATGCCGGTGACCTTGGTGCCCTGCTCGTGCAGTGCCTGGGCAATGGGCAGCGCAATGGCGCAGCCCACGCCGCCGCCGACGACGCAGACGTTTTTCAGCCCCTCGATCTCGGTTGCCTTGCCCAAGGGTCCCACAAAGTCATGCACGGCCTCGCCCTCTTTGAGGGAGTTGAGCTGCATGGTACCTGCGCCGACAACCTGGAAAATGATAGAAACGGTGCCGGCTTCGCGGTCAAACCCGGCGATGGTCAGGGGGATGCGCTCGGAGTCCTCCTTTGCGCGGACAATGATAAACTGGCCGGCCTTTGCCTTCTTGGCAATGAGCGGCGCATGGATGCAAAGTTCGGTTACGGTGGGGTTTAATTCTCTCCGTTTTACGATGGTAAACATAGTGCTCCTCACTTTCGCTCAAAACGCGGTCTTTTTGAAGAAACGGATACAGACCGGCGATCCGAACGCATAGCTCTCTTGTTTTGTCAGGCGGCCATCATCGCCGATGGCAAACACCGTGATGTTGTCGCTGTCCTGGTTCTCAGCCAACAGGTAGCTGCCTGTGCGATCCAGCGCAAAGTTGCGGGGCGTTTTGCCACCGCTGGACCGGCACTCGATCCAGGCAAGGCTGCCGTCCTCCAGAATGTGGTAGGCCGTGATGCTGTCATGGCCGCGATTGGAAGCATACAGGAACTTGCCGTCCGCCGTGATATGCAGGTCGGAGCAGATGTTCTCCCCCGTGAAGCCATAGGGCAGTGTGGAGGTCTCCTCACACAGAGTCATTTTGCCCGCATTGTAACGATAGTGCATTACGCGGGAACCAATCTCGTTGATAAGGTAGAAGTCCTTGCCGTTCGGGGCAAACTCACCGTAGCGCGGGCCGCATCCGCGTTCGACCGTGATCGTCGCCACCTCATCAGTATGTACTACTG
>OJRB01000516.1_pt1 | contig 23114 bp, 20 predicted proteins | sample 1599061 | NCBI WGS metagenome assembly OJRB01 (sample SAMN03922522, study PRJEB24848) | human gut metagenome | isolation source: stool sample | host: Homo sapiens | place: Germany | collected 2010-02 | reverse complement strand
CTCCTTGCCATTATACTTATAAGGCTGAGCATCTCCGGTAGAAGAAAACACACCTCCAAACGGATAATAATGATTCACTTCCTCAACCGTTCCCTCCTCATCTACAACCACACGATTATTACCCTGATGATCTTTCAAATAATAATGATACTTACCGTCAGTAAGGGACACATAACCGACTTCTGTCAATAGAATCTGAGGTACTCCATTTTCATAGACCACATTGCCGCAGTAATCCGTTGTAACACTGTCTCCTTCCAGAACGTGCACGGTACGGAGTTTCCTGCCCGCAGCATCATAAAGATAAGATATACTGTTACCATTCGCAAACATTACACGACTAGGCAAATTTAAACAATTATACTGAATAGCAGTTATATTTTTGTTTAAATCTTTAGTCAGGTTGCCGTTTTCATCATATTCATACTCTGTTGGCAAATCAATACCGTCCTTGAACTCGAAGCCGTTATTGAAGGCAGGGGTGGTTGAACGGTCTGTCACCTTCTTTAACCGGTTACCGGCATAACTCAAAGAAAGATCATCAATCACATCATAACCCGTCGCTGAAGTCTGCCCGTAGCGCTTCAGACCCAAGATATTACCCATTTTATCATAGCCCGTCACCTGCTCATTAAAACGGTTGGTATTTACAGAAAGGCTCGGCCCTTCACCATATTCCGCATCAGTCAGGCGACCCAGACGGTCATAACTGAATTTATAACCGCGGGGAGTGGCCCCGGCTCCACTTTTCCAAGTCATACTGCTGATATTACCATTATAACAAGGGACTCCCAAACCGTCGGTATAATGCAAAGACTGGCTAAACTTACCGCCTTCAATACCGGTCAGCCAGTTACGGATATTGTAGGCATAGTCTGTTGCATAAATACCGTTATCCAGTTTGTCTGTCTGCAATCGGCCCAACTCGTCATAAGCGTGTTCCAAAAGCAGGACGGAAGGATTGTTATCGTATTGGTGGCTCACTCGTGTCAGGCGTGACGAATGGTCATAAGTATAGGTATAACGTTCCGTCAATGAATACCCGGAACTATCCGTATGGGTGTGAAGGACGGACAGAGGACGTCCTTGAAAGGAGTACTCAGTGGCGTATGTATCCATGCCTCCATTGACACGGCTTGACAGGCTTTTCACTATCCGCTTATTGATGTCATAATAGTCCGCAGAATAAATGAATCCCGAAGAGCCATGCGTACAAAGTATGCTACCCGTAAGATTACCGGTCGCACTCACAGTTCCTTCCGGAAAATTATATGCAGAAAAGCCGTTTCGTGTTCTAAAATCATACGTATCATAGTAGTTCACCACATATACACAAGGATCAACCAGATCAAAAGAACTCTGATAACCACTGTACGCCAGGCCGGTGTCGCCTTCCATAAGAGTACCTAAAACAACTGTCTCACCGGCAGTCCGAACATGTTTATCGCTGTTGCTACATTCGCCCTCCACGACGACACGCCCATAGACATCATAAACAAAGAATGACCAAAGAGAATCATTACGCTGACAGCCATCCTGAGAGAAAACCAAACGGTGTGCCGCGTCATAAACCAGGTAAGAAGGGGCGCAACCGGGAAGCTTCTTATAAACAAGACGATCCAGATAGTCATAACGATATATGTAAGCATAAAGATCCAGATCCGGATGATCCTGGTAACCCGGAGGAAGCACAAACACCAGATTGCCATACTCATCGTAGACAAAATAAGTATCAAAAAATGTATCACCATCCAGAATGCGTGAAAGGACCAACTGATTTTCACTATTATAAAATTCCCAATGCATGTTGCCATCTTCGTCCTCGCTGCGTATGCCGCGAAGGCTACCGTCTGCATAGGGACTATCGCTCTCTACCAGCTCGCCGCCGTCGGATACCAGATAACGCTTGCAACGTTGGACGGGTATACTCTCAAGATTACAGCTATATTTTTTGGATACGGCTTTACCGGTCCATTCATCACCAACACCAAACTCTTTTAACAGTAAACTACGGTGGGAAGCCTCATACGCGAAACGTGAACAGACGTTGCTGTGCCCGTAATACTCCTGTGCCGACTTTAATATTTGCTTATAGTTCCCGGAAGCCCCTTCCGACAACACAGGAACCGGAAGAGTACGGGACTGTAAATTTCCCAATGAGTTATACTCATAACTTTCAGTCAGGTCTTTGCCCTGCGGGGTTATTCCGACGTGTATCTTCTGAGAAACACCGCCAAAACCATCCCCATAGGACACATCAGTCAGGGAGCGCACACCGTTCGTTTTCAACAGCGAGGCTGCTCCCGTATATTTGTCAAGCGGAGTTACCGTAAGTATGCCATAACGGTCACTCATGTTCACAGTCTTCCTCTGAGCGCAAAGAAGACCGGAGCTTGCACTTATCAATACAAGAACAATGATTCTTTTTATATTCATAATTTTTCCTTTTAACAGTTTCTTATTCATTTCTTATACTCATTATACTCCAGCACAGCGCCGTCCTTATCACGGATTTCCGTCAGTCTCCCGAAGCCGTCATAGCTGTATGTAGTTACATTCCCGTTAGGTTCATTCATATAGACAACTCCCCGTTGCGGAGCATATCTATAAACGGTCACCCGGCAAGGGGCGGGGAAAGCATTACGCAACGGAAGCAATACATTTTCAAGGGCACTGCCGTCAAGGTTTTGAAGAGACTCCACACTCACGCGCAGCCCGGAAACGACTTCCTGATATGACGCCCCTTCCACAATAGCCACCGGACGACTGTAGTTGTATCCCCAGAGCAATGCGACCACAGGAGCATCCGCACGGCGGATCTCACAAACATTGCCATAAGCATCGTGTACAGGATAAGATTCACTCATTGAAAAGAGCCCCTCATGCTTCCAGACGCTCACCTCGTCCAGCAAGGCCGAACCGGAGCCGGGATCCAGAGTATAGTCGAAACTGGTAAAGGAATCATCCATATAGCCTTCAGGACCTTCCACAGATTCTCCTATATGGGCAGGTCTCAATATATCATTGGCAGCCGTCATCGCCCTTCCAACGGCATCATTAACATGATATGGATAAGTATAATCACATTTCTTTTTCTTTCCATCGCTATACTTATAAATCTCCCTCACCGGAAGCCCGGATCGTATATCCCAGTCCGTAGAGCCATAAGTCCGGACAACCGTATCACTGACCAACTTACCAGCATAATAATCCGTATTCACAGTGAGCTGGTTTTCCACACGCGTATTCCCCCTGCCAATGCTATACCTGTACTCACGATAATAAAGGTCATCGTCCGTTTCCACACCGGACTGTTCTGCAACAACCAGATTGGCACGCCGCACTTCACGTCCCGCCACCACAGGAGTATTATTGTTCAAAGATATTTCAGTATATGTATGCTCCTCATCATGCACAGGCTGCTCCGTATCTACATCATAATCCGTTCTCCTGACCAGTTTGCCCTTCTTATAATGGGACACCTCATCATGCACCATACCATTTATTATACTTGGAAAATAGAAATTCGTATTGTATTCATAGTCTTCACGAGATACCGTTTTTCCATAATCATCTTTCTCCACAACACTCACATTAGGATATAGGACAGAGACTCCCGCTGCAGCACCGGCATCGGCCACCGGCAGGGATGAATACAAACGATAACGCATGCTGGTACGAGAGTAGGTACGCAAATAAAGTTTCTCCATCTCATCGACAAAAGTCACTTGAGGAGCATAACCTGTCGGAATACCGTCTTTCTCATACAAGAAACGACGTTCATTCTTCAGCGTACCTTCCACATCACGGCATTGGATAGAATAAATTCGCAAACCACCGGCATAAGATGAAATTGCATTCCCATATTCATCTGTATCGGGATATGTATTGAGCTCATACACTAATTCCTCTCTTGCACCTGTCGGATATTTAATAGACTGCAACGAATAAACCTGGGCGAATAAAATGTCCGGTGTACGGTCCGCACCTCCAATATAAGCATAACATACACCCCGGTCGCCATCGTAAGGCATTCCAAACTCCACCAATTGTCTTTCTACAAGATCGGTATTACCGGTCCGTCCGTTATAATATCCGAATTTATCCACTGCTTTGGTCTGCGTCGGTGAATAGTCATCCACGTAGTCATTATATGACATTGTATAACTACGGCTTTGATTATTGACCAGTTCTGTAAAATTGACCTCAGTAAGCAGGCTGCGTCCCATGAACCGCAGTTGCTTATAATTCAATGTGACACGTTGGATTTCCGCCCCATTTTCATAAATATGCACGGTTTTCAGAAGAGAAGAGGAATAATCAAAAACGACTTTTCCATTAGCGTACGTGATTTCTTTGGGATATTTTGCATCAACCGAATTGTAAGGCCGGTTATCATACTGGCCAACGTTTTCGGCCGTAAAATCGGCCCAAAGAGAATCATTATGCAAAGCATACCCGTTCATCCGGAAAAACTTCAGTTTTCCATCCACTCCCTGCCAATATCCGTTACGGTAACTTTCACCCATATCCTCCACTGCATAATAGTCATAACTATCTGCATAAGTGAGCTTCTGTGTGACATACGAAAAAGAAAGCCTGTCCTGTTTCAAACTGGTGACATCCGTTAGTTTCCAGCCTGTAATCTTTCCCGTATTAGAGTATTCGGCTTCCTTAAAACGGTAAATATTACCGGAACCGTCCGTCACCTGAAATCCCGAACGTATGTCTGACGTTTCCACCTTATCAGAAGTCAACGGTAAATAAACCGGTATATGCGAGCCGCTTTCCGAGGATTTCTCAGGACGCCGGAACACGAAATTCCCCTGAGCATCAAATGTACTATAAAAAAACACATCCGGTTGTTCGTGCGCCATACCTTCGGTCATCTTATGCATATAAGAAGTGTCCCAACTGCCAAAGTCCGGGTTATAGATCAAATACCCTTCTTCATCAGGATTTCCTTGAATACTCCGGGTTACGGTGGGACCGAAATCCACGTTCCAGCCCAAGCCTGCCACGCCGTTTCCCGCACTGACCTTGATGCCTCCGCTGTCATATTGCAATCGTAAAGGCAGCGTGAAATCTCTTGTACGTATCTCATATATCGGGATACTAAGTTCAACTTTGCCTGTATTATAATTAACAGGACACATAATATGCTTCATCAACTCCTCCGATACCGGAGACACAGGAACATAATTATATTTGTATTTTCCTTCCGTATCAGCCAAAGCCGGCGAGGTGCCCTGGCTATATACGCTGCCCACACAAGTGAGCAGCGCAATTATTAAAATAATAGTCTTATTATTCATTTTAGATAACAGTCATCTGGTTTTTATAAAAAAATATTAATGCCTCTCATTACAGATTCATCGCATTAGCGCCCAAAACGCCTGCCAAAGCCGAAGCCACTGCGATAACCACCTTCAGGATCATATCCCATACTGATTTCTTCATTGCCATAATTTACCTCCTTTCCGTGTCTTTAAATACTTGTGTTACTCTGTGTTCTTTCAGCCCGTCTTCATGACAGATACCTATCGGGGAGAGTGTACAATCCTCCCTCGTGGCGCTGCAATGCACCACGAACAAATTGACAGTTCGCATAATCAGTGAATAATTTACAGTTCAGTTAAGCACCTGCCGTTCAGCAGAATACTTCGTTTAGTTTAGTCGTTTGAATCTGTGTTGTGCCGGAGAATCACACTGACGGATCCGGTGTCACCCCACCGCCGGAACCGCCGCCTTCGGGCTTGCCACCCTCTCCTTCACCGGAAGCAGAGGTATCGGCACGGTCGAAACGGACACACCGGGCGCCTGTCACTAGCGAACGGGTGGCCATAGTGCCATCCAAATGACGGGTGGAACAGGGAAGAAAGCGAACTGTCAGTGAAGCTTGGGCGGCAGACACGTCGTCCACAGTTTTCACACCTTTACCGTTCGACTTCATCACCAGACGGAAAGTTCCGAAACCGTCAAGCGTCACACTCTCCGAGGATTGAAGATGCTGGCTGACTACCGTCACCAGGTTGTCCAGCGTGTTCTTCACATCACCCGGGGAAAGGGAGGAATAAGCCGCTATCTCTTTAGAGATCTGTGAAGTACTTACATTACCTGTGCGCAACACACGGGGATAGAATAGTTGTTCTCCGTTTTTGTCTTTCAGAACGGACTGAAATGGACCATACAATACTGGCATAATCAAATTTGTTTTTGTGTTAATAAATTTAGTTTAGTCTTGTCTATAAGCTTATCGACACTACAAAGATACAATAGTTACATTTCATATACAAGCGATTTTCAATATGTGTCTTAACTAAATTCTTAACCACCAGTAATGCATTGAATAACAATAAGAAATCGGAGGAATAATTATAAGTCTAAAACAAAAAAATCCGGTATGCATCAAAACAAAAAGTTGATTCATACCGGAAGTCATAATCTAAAGGAATATTTCACAAAACATAAGAAGGATAAAATAAAATAACCATCCGAGAAGTGTCCACTTACAAAGCCCTTTACCACATGTTTGATAACCAAACAATATAAGAGCCAACCCTATAATAAGCAACAATGGAAAAGGGAAAAGAAAGGCTATCGCTTTTACCCACGCAGATAAAGGAAGACGCTGCTTCTCGACCTCTTTCTCCTTTTCCACTTCGATAAGTTTTTCCACCTCTTTCGTATAGTCCTGATACATGGACGGAGTGATATTCCGCCGCTTCAGTTCCTCCTCTGCTGCGATTACAGCTTCAGGCTGATAATCAGCACGCTCCGAAGCCACTATTCGAACTAACGCCATATCAACCTTTTCCGACATTACGACAGAGAATTTGTTTGTTTCCATATTTTCTAGTATTAAACTATTAACATACAACCAATAAAAAACATAATAAACTGCATATCAAAGATATAACAAATGAAAAATTAACCGCCACGACACTCACCTAAAAAAACCGGCCCTATAAGAAATATTGCAAAAATTATTCCCACATTTCTTTTTGTAGAATCTTCTATTTTCGCACATTCTTTAAAAAGATTGGTTTTACATCCTTTTATCAACCAGCCGATAAAAACCGCCAGCCACATAATCAAAGTACCAAAATAATCTATACCTCTCATTTGTTGTCTCTATTCTTATTAATATATATTATACCATCTATTCCATCATTCAAATTCTCAAAAGTTTTCGGATTACGAATCCTTTCATCAAATTTTCTCATTTCCACATCGTAAACTACACGCCTACTCCTTGGGGGAATATGCCGATTGGCATATTTAAACTTATACCATGAACCGGGATGCAATTGTTTCAACAAGTGAACGGCGGGCAATCTTTGAGTGGCCACATCAATGAATCCGCCGGCTCTTTCATCGGGCGTCGCATAAGTTCCTGCCCAAGAACGTCCCGTCAACCATACTTTCGGAGAATTGATAGATGAATAAGCTGACGATACCATATATTTGGCAACTCCGTCGGCAAAATTTGCTGCCGATTCATTCAGGGTAAGCTCCAAATTACTAACAAAATCTGTTACCGGACCTACATTCTCATAACTTCCACTCCTCTGCCATTGCCAAAATTCAGATTCGGAAAGATGCACTTTTCGATCACCATAATCAATATATTCCTGCCGCCCCATAAACGTATTATGAAACCAATTATTATGTGTAGTTTCCTTATAAGTACCATCAGGATTATAGAGCACTTTCATCAGACCATTCGGATCAACATAGTTAACCGGATTATTTCCACAATATCCATAAGGGTTCTCTGAATAATAGTCTTCGCACAGAGGATCCACTCCATTCCACCTTCCCAACACCGGATCATACCGCCGCGCACCATAATCATACCAGTTCACCCCGCACGCTGTCTCCAGTTCTTTTCCGTTATACTTATACGGCTGGACGCTCTGCCGGGAACTTGTCGACATCAATCCGCCGAAAGCATAATAATCGTTCACTTCCTCCGCATTACCATGTTCATCCGCAACGACACGCACATTGCCCTGATGATCTTTGATGAAATAATGATAGCTCGTATCCGACAAAGCTATATACCCAACATCGGTCATCAACCGCACCGGAACCCCGTTTTCATAGATCACATTCCCGCAATAATCCGTCGTCAGCGTATCTCCGTCAGCAACCCACACCGTACGCAGCTTACTACCGTCAGCACTGTAAACATGAGAAATGTTGTCGCCATTTTTAAAGACTATCCGGCTAGGCAAATTTAAAGAATTATATTGAATATCAACAATATTCTTATTTAAATCTTTTGTCAGATTCCCGTTTGCGTCATAAGCATAGGCAGACTCCTGCGCAAACATATTCACTCCGGCGGAGAACAATAAACCCGCCAATATCATTTTCCGTAATAAATACATAATCCAATCCGTTTTTGTGTTAATTAATCGAGTTTAGTCTTGTCTGTAAGCTTATCGACAACACAAAGATAAGACAGTTACATTTCATATACAAGTGATTTTCAATATGTGTCTTAAGCAAATTCTCAACCAATATAAATAATTGAATATCAATAATTATCAATTTCCAACCTCCTATTTACAACACTTAAAAGATAACGTCCGGGAAGTTTTATCTTGCCCCCGCTGCCACGCAACGTAGCAATCCCCTGCCAGATTGCACCGCCGATAGCCCCGAAATTACTTTTCAGGATAATTGCATACTGTTCTGAAGGCGGGATACCGTAGCTACGGAGATTATCGAGCAGCCCCGCATAGTTGCGTGATGTCCCGTCAGCCGGCGGAAGAAGGCCGTCGATAGTCTCCTGCGTCCACTTTTTCCGTTTCCCGGAACAGGGAGCATCCCGCCCGTAGGAACTTCCGGAAGAAATCTCCTCCTTCCCAATCTTCTTCCCCTCCGCCTTCTCCCCTGCCGTTTCCAGGGGAGAATTGAAGTGGGGTTGTTCTTTGCTTTGCTGTGCTACGCTATGCTGTGCTGTGCTATGTGTACCTGATGTTACATTTTCAGGGATAAATGTTACATTATCACCCCTCGTAATGCCTTCTCCATGCCCCTGTTTTTCACTTTTCACAGCCGGCGTTCCTTTTGCATCATCCTTATTATCAGCCGGTTCATCATCTGCAAGCAGGCAATACCCGACTTCCAGATGTGAAATGCTGCGGCGACGGGTACTGAAAAGATACTGCCGTTGTATTTCGACGGAAGTCAGGATGCAGCTACGCTCAAAAAGAACCGCGTCGAACAGTCCGTATTCCACCGCCAGACGGACGATACGTTCCACGTCATCAGCGCTCTTCTCGTACAGACCCGCCGAGAGGTCTTCGTAAAACAAACGGTCCGCACGGACATAATACCCCTCGCCCGCATAGATATACGACAGGATTTCCACCAGAATGCCAAGCGCGGAGTCACCCTCACGCTTCATCAGGCGGCGGACGGCACGGTCGTGAATAAAATCCGTATTCAGCGGGAAATAATCCAATCCCTTTTTCTTTATTCTTGCCATAATAATTCTGTTTTTTGATAAATACTCAATATAAAAAACCCGCTTTTACAGCAAGGCTTCTTCCTGCATTCCCGCCTTTTTGCGTTCCATGCTAAGCCTCACTACCTCAAGGGCGTGCAGAATAAGCCGGAGACGTGTTTCCCGGTCCTCAGTCTGTGTTATGACCGGATAGGAAACTCGTCCACCGGACAAAGAGCAATGGGGAAGTTTCTTACCACTGCCGTATTGCCTTCGGCTCAGAGATTTGCGACACTCCTTGCAATATTTATCCGGAGACTGCGTTTTTTTGTTCATATAGAAGGACTCCAACGGAAGCTCACGTTTACAACTCTTGCAAATACTGCTGGATGTAGATTGTTTTGTCGATAAAGATAATGTTGTTTTCATAATGATAATTTTGATTTAAATTCTGAGAAAAAAGTTGTTTATTTGCCGGAGATGTATGTCCGACATGGTGGACATATATGCTTACCATGGTGAATCTATATATTCATCACAGTGTATATATATAGCTACCGGAGCAGTGATACAAAGGGGATGCAAGGCCGGGGGACGAACTTTTCTGCAACCTTTCGGAAACTTTTCTGCGTTTTTCATGGCTATTCTGTTTTTAATTTATATTTTTGAAACATATTTGTAATTTCACCGCTACAAAGATAAATAAGTTTTCATAAAGAAAACATACGGTTTTAGAAATTAATTCTTAAAAAACAGATAACGGATTATTAATGAGCAACTAATACGTTTATGATTTTTTACATCAAAATTAAATGCTAACAAAATGGATACAAATCTGGATGTACCCGGCATCATCAAACGTGCCAAGCAGGCATTAAACCTGAAGAGGGACAGCGAACTGGCTGAATTCCTGGGAGTTTCAAGAGCGACAGTCACCAACTGGGCTGCACGGAACAGTATAGATTTCCGCCTGCTGCTCGACAAATTAGGAAATACGGTAGACTACAACTGGCTATTGTTGGGAAAAGGCAACCCGAAACACCAGTCGAGATTTTGCGAAAGCGAACTGGCACAAGGGGAGGTGCAGATAATTCACAATCCCAAAACTGCCGAACCGGTTGACGACCGCAGCGTGACACTATACGACATCACGGCGGCGGCAAACCTGAAGACGCTGTTCACCAACAAGCACCAGTATGCCTTGGGGAAAATACGGATTCCGAACATATCCGCCTGCGACGGGGCGGTCTACGTCAACGGGGACAGTATGTACCCCATACTGAAATCGGGGGACATCATCGGATATAAGGAGATAAACAGCTTCGAGAGCGTTATTTACGGGGAAATATACCTGGTTTCGTTCATGATCGACGGAGACGAGTATCTGGCGGTGAAGTATGCCAACCGGTCCGAAAAGGAAGGATGCATCAAACTGGTGAGCTACAACACCCACCATGAGCCAATGGATATACCGTTTGCGGCGATCAATGCAATGGCAATAGTGAAGTTCTCTATACGCAGGCATATGATGATGTAAGTTTTCGTCAGGATGAAAAAGTATTTTAAGTGAAATAATCTGTGTTAATCCATGTAATCCATGGTGAAAAGTCATTATCTTTGCACATTGCAAAGCAGAAAACAATAAAATCACGCTATATAATGGAAAAGAAATTCAAAAGAACCACCGTCACATCGGCCCTGCCGTATGCGAACGGACCTGTCCACATCGGTCATTTGGCCGGTGTATACGTACCGGCAGATATCTATGTGCGCTATCTGCGGTTAAAGAAAGAAGATGTATTATTTATCGGCGGTTCGGACGAACACGGAGTGCCTATCACGATCCGCGCCAAAAAAGAAGGAATCACTCCGCAGGATGTGGTAGACCGTTACCATACGCTGATAAAGAAATCATTCGAAGAATTCGGCATCTCCTTCGATGTGTATAGCCGTACCACTTCACCGACGCACCACCAACTGGCTTCGGATTTCTTCAAAACATTATACAACAAGGGCGAGTTTATCGAAAAAACATCCGAACAATATTACGACGAGGAAGCAAAAACATTCCTTGCCGACCGTTATATCACCGGCGAATGTCCTCACTGCCACTCGGAAGGTGCCTATGGCGACCAATGCGAAAAGTGCGGTACTTCACTCTCACCGACAGACCTTATCAACCCGAAAAGCGCCATTAGCGGCAGCAAACCGGTGATGAAAGAAACCAAACACTGGTATCTCCCCCTCGACAAGCACGAAGGCTGGCTGCGCAAATGGATTCTGGAAGACCATAAAGAATGGCGCCCGAACGTGTACGGACAATGCAAAAGCTGGCTCGACATGGGGTTGCAACCACGCGCCGTAAGCCGTGACCTCGACTGGGGTATCCCTGTGCCCGTGGAAGGCGCAGAAGGAAAAGTGCTCTACGTTTGGTTCGACGCGCCTATCGGCTACATCTCCAACACGAAAGAACTTCTTCCGGACAGCTGGGAGACATGGTGGAAAGATCCCGAAACCCGTTTGATCCATTTTATCGGAAAAGACAATATCGTGTTCCACTGCATCGTATTCCCTGCCATGCTGAAAGCAGAAGGCAGCTATATCCTGCCGGACAACGTGCCCAGCAACGAATTCCTGAACCTCGAAGGAGACAAAATCTCCACTTCCCGCAACTGGGCTGTATGGTTGCACGAATATCTGGCCGATTTCCCCGGTAAACAGGACGTACTCCGCTATGTGTTGACTGCCAATGCACCGGAAACAAAAGACAACGACTTCACCTGGAAAGACTTTCAGGCCCGTAATAACAACGAACTGGTAGCCGTATACGGCAATTTTGTGAACCGTGCAATGGTGCTGACTCAGAAATACTTCGACGGATGCGTACCCGCACAAGGCGAGCTGACCGACTACGACAAAGAAACGCTGAAAGAATTTGCAGACGTAAAAGCCGAAGTAGAAAAGCTGCTCGACGTATTCAAATTCCGCGACGCACAGAAAGAAGCCATGAACCTGGCACGTATCGGAAACAAATACCTGGCCGACACCGAACCGTGGAAACTGGCGAAAACTGACATGGAACGTGTGGGAACAATCCTGAACATCTCCCTGCAACTGGTTGCCAATCTGGCGATCGCTTTTGACCCGTTCCTGCCATTCAGCTCGGAAAAACTCCGCAAGATGTTGAACATGGACACCTTCGAATGGTCCGAACTAGGAAAAGACAACCTGCTCCCCGTCGGTCACCAGTTGAACAAGCCGGAACTGCTGTTCGAAAAGATCGAAGATGCCACAATAGAAGCACAGGTACAGAAGTTGCTTGACACGAAGAAAGCAAACGAAGAAGCCAGTTATAAGGCGAATCCGATTCGGGCAAACATCGAATTTGACGACTTCACGAAGTTGGATATCCGCGTAGGAACGATCCTCGAATGCCAGAAAGTACCGAAGGCAGACAAGTTGCTGCAATTCAAGATTGACGACGGTCTGGAAACGCGTACGATCGTGTCGGGCATTGCCAAGCATTACAAACCTGAAGAATTGGTAGGCAAACAAGTTTGTTTCATCGCCAACCTTGCCCCCCGCAAACTGAAAGGTATCGTCAGCGAAGGCATGATTCTGAGTGCCGAGAACAACGACGGCAGCCTGGCAGTCATTATGCCGGAACGGGAAGTGAAGCCGGGTAGTGAAGTGAAATAATGAAATGAGCGAGGAACAATCACTAAAGGACAAAACAGCCAAAGGATTATTCTGGGGAGGGTTCAGCAACGGTATACAACAGTTGCTGAATCTCGTTTTCGGAATATTTATCGCCCGGCTGCTCACCCCGTCGGATTATGGAATGGTGGGGATGTTAGCGATTTTCTCCCTCATAGCCGGCTCGATACAGGAGAGTGGCTTCACGGCCGCTCTTGTCAACAAGAAAGAGTTGACACACAAAGATTACAATGCTGTATTCTGGTTTAATATCATAACCAGCCTGTGCCTGTATCTGGTGTTGTTCTTGTGCGCGCCACTCATAGCCTATTTCTACAAGGTACCCGAACTGACGCCGTTGGCACGTTATTCTTTTACAGGCTTTTTCATCGCCAGTCTGGGAATCTCACACAGTGCTTATCTAAAACGGAATCTAATGGTCAAGCAGCAGGCCATGTCCTCGGTGATCGGACTGACCGTATCCGGCATTGCGGGGGTCACGCTGGCTTATCTCGGCTTTTCCTACTGGGGATATGCCACGCAAAGCATTGTCTACGTAGCTGTCAACACTGCCTGTTACTGGCATTTCACCCGTTGGCGGCCTACGCTTCAATTCAGCCTCGCGCCCATAAAAGAAATGTTCGGATTCAGTGGTAAACTGTTAATTACCAACATATTCAATCACATCAACAACAATCTCTTCTCCGTCATATTGGGTAAGTACTACTCCAAGATAGAAGTGGGCTATTACAACCAGTCCAACAAATGGTGCGGCATGGGACAACAATTCATACTGGGCATGATAAACGGAGTGGCACAACCGGTACTTGCGAAAATATCGGAAGATACCGACCGACAGCAACGGGTATTCCGCAAGATGTTGCGTTTCACCGCCTTCATCTCATTTCCCGCCATGCTGGGACTGGGAATCATTGCGGAAGAATTAATCGTTATCTCCATTACCGACAAATGGTACTCCAGCGTATCTATCATGCAGATATTATGTATCAGCGGAGCTTTTGTCCCCATTGCCAACCTTTACCAGCAACTTATCATCAGCAAAGGAAAGTCACGCATCTTTATGTGGAACATCATAATCCTCGGCATGCTCCTGCTCACAGGCGTTCTTCTGGTACATTCTTACGGAATATATGCCATGCTTGCCATGTATGTCTCGACCAATATACTATGGCTACTGAGGTGGCATCACTTCGTGCAGCTTGAAATCGGGTTGAAACTACGCCACGCACTGGCCGATATTCTTCCCTACGCCATCATAGCAGCCTCCGTCATGGCAGTTACCTACTACACCGCCCGCCCTATCGAAAACATCTATGTTCGCCTGGCAAGCAAGATTCTACTGGCAATGGCACTTTATGCAGCAGCCATGTGGGCGAGCCGTTCGGTAACTTTCAAGGAAACCATACACTATTTTATCAAAAAGAAAAGCGCATGAAACTACTCGCTCTCGTCACACTCTATTATCCACCCGCACACATCACCGACAACCTTCTTACTTATGCAGAAGATGTGGACGGATTGTTTGTCTGGGACAACACCCCCGGAGGCAGTAATTATCAATTTCCGGAATCTATCTCCCACAAAATAGTCAGGTTACGCCAAGGGGAAAACACCGGTATCGGCAAAGCACTCAATGCCGCAGCGATGTTCGCCCTCGACAACGGATATACTTACCTGCTGACAATGGATCAGGACAGCGCTTTTACCGCTTCCACATTCAAAGACTATATCCGTATTATCAACAATGACAAAGACAGTTCCCATTTTGCTTATATTCCTCTCATCAATGCTTCTGGCACAGACAGCAATGCGCCGCTCAAAGAAGCACAGGGGATGATTATCTCCGGAAGTATTTTTCCGTTGAAAACGATACAAAAAGTCGGTCTGTATCTTGACAAATTTGTCATGGATGCCATTGATACGGAATATTTCCTGCGCATCCGCCGCCATACCGGAAAAGTCATGCTCGTACCTGCCGCCAACCTGAAACATGAACTGGGACATCCGCTCCGGAAACAAATACTCATCTGGCACCCGATGTCACTCAACTACTCCCCGGTGCGTACCTACTACATAGCCCGTAACTTCTTGTACCTCAACAAGCAATACGCCGAGTTCAAACGTCCCGAACTGCTTTGGAAGCTCATTTGGGAGCGTCCTTTCTATATCCTTTTTATGGAAGAAAACAAATGGGAGAAACTGAAAGCACTCGCCAGAGGTATCTGGCAAGGCTGGAGAAAAGATCTCAACCACGACTGTTATTTCAAAAAGCTCAACCCAAACCCCAAGCACCATGAGCGCGAATAACCTTACAACCACCTATCGCCTGCTGAACAGTTCTTTCAGGAAGACGATGATTTTTCACTTGGGCATAGACGCGGGATTCTTCACCGAATATACCTATATGCTTCATGCAATGCTCTATTGCCTGCAACACAAGATACAGTTCAAGCTCTATTCCGACGATGCCAACTTCGGTTGGGAGAAAGGTTGGACAGACTGTTTCGTCCCCTTCTGTGAGGAAGTGCACGAAGCGTTTCACCACACCTACAACACCCACCGCCTGCCTTCGTGGAAAGCATTGATGAAGGACAAGAAATTGCCCAAGACCAAACTGATGAAATGGAAACTGAAAGCAACCTGCAAGAATATAACCGGAGAGACTCTCGCTTTCCTGACCTATAAAAAACCGGTATTACTGAACTGCCACCTGAAGTTCGATCCCAACCAACACTTCCACATCCCCGAACTGGGTATAGACGGGGATTATCTCCATGCTTTCCGGAAAATGACGGAAATCACGTGGAAGTTGAACGAAGTAACCGGACGAGAATGCCGACACCTGGCAGACAACCTGCAACTCCCGCAAGAATACGTCGGTTGCCAGATACGCGGAGGCGACAAGATCACCGAAACCAACCTGCTTCCGGCAGAGTATTACATACGCCTCATCAAACAGAAAACCGACTTGCGCGATGTCTTCGTGCTGACAGATGATTACCGTATCTTCCGGCAAGTACAGTCGCTCGCCCCGGACATACGTTGGTATACCCTATGCGATTCCGGCGAGAAAGGATATGTCAACAGTGCTTTCACGCAAACGACGAAAGAGTTGAAACAGAAGCAAATGACTCGTTTTCTTTCTTCCATACAGCTACTGATGAACGCTTCCATATTCACAGGAAGCATCACCACCGGGCCCAGCCTGTTCCTGCTCAAGAAGTTCTATCCGGACATCAGTCCTGCCGACTGTTTGCTTGAGGATTTCCCGCAAGCAGCCACCCTCCCTATCCCGGGACGCAGCCAAATGGCGGCGGAATTTCTACAAGGAAACTTAAAGTTATAGGAACTTGTCAATTTAATCACTACATTTGTATCATAACGTGCATTAACCGTTTCCAATGGACAAGAAATATACAGCAAAAGAACTTGATTTGTTACATGCCGAGCTTTACGACATATTGGGAGAAACCATTCGTATCTGTCGGAAACACGACATCCCGTATTTTGTGATAGGCGGTACTGCAATCGGGGCACTCTATGACCGGGCGATACTGCCTTGGGACGACGATATAGATATCGGCATGGCACGGAAAGACTACAACAGATTTCTCGAAGTAGCCCCCCGGGAGCTGGGCGATTCCTACTTTCTTTCATGGATAGAAACAGATCCGCACAGTCCTTATTACTATGCCAAAGTCAAGAAAAACAATACCCTCTTTGTAGAAGAAATGTTCAAGAATGTCCCGATGCATCCGGGTATTTTTGTAGATATATTCCCGTTCGACAGGATACCCGACAACAAGCTGTTGCGGAAATTACAGTACGACGCAGCCGGTTTCCTCAAATGTTGCCTCATGGGAAAAGAGATATGGATGTGGAAACACTTCGGCAAATGCGAGATAGAACATCCCACAGACCGGGGAGCCTTCTCCTGCTTCTTGAATAAAGCAGTCGATGTTCTTTTCTCGAAGAAAACAATTTACCGTATGCTGGTAGCCGTTCAAAGCTGCTTCAATTCATGGAACACGAAGTATTTCAACAACGTGATGACTACCACCGACCACGTGACCGGAGAAAGCCTCCGCCACCTGCAACCGGTGCCGTTCGGACCGCTCACAGTGAACGCTCCCGACAACCTGGAAGGTTTCCTGCGATACAACTACCCGACCCTGCACCGATATACAGAGGAAGAACAGGAGAAAGTGAACAATCACTACCCTGCCGCCCTTTCATTCAGTACGACTCCAAAACAAGAACTATGAATATGAAACCCGCTTTAGTAGATGTACCGGTACTGATACTGTTCTTCAACCGCCCGCAACAATTATCGCAAGTGTTCGAGCAGGTAAAGAAAGCACGCCCGTCACGGCTGTTTCTCTATCAGGACGGAGCACGAAACGAACACGACCTGCCCGGGATAAAAGCCTGCCGCGAAATCGTGTCGCAGATAGACTGGGAGTGCGAAGTAGAACGGTTCTATCAGGAAAAGAACTTCGGTTGCGACCCCTCGGAATATATATCGCAGAAATGGGCTTTCTCAAAAGTCGACAAATGCATTGTACTGGAAGATGATGATGTGCCGTCAGTCTCTTTCTTCCGTTTCTGCAAGGAAATGCTGGACAAGTACGAACATGACACCCGCATCAGCATGATTGCCGGATTCAACCCCGAAGAAATCAGCAAAGACATCCCTTACGACTATTTCTTCGCCACCACCTTCTCTATCTGGGGGTGGGCAAGCTGGAAACGTGTCGTAGACCAATGGGACGAGTTCTATACTTTTCTGGACGACTCCTTCAATATGCAGCAACTCGAACAACTCATCAAAGAACGCAAGTTCCGGAGCGACTTCATCTATATGTGCCGGCGTCATCGCGAACACCGGAAGGCTTTTTACGAAACCATTTTCCATGCCTCCATACTGTTCAACTCCGGACTGAGCATTGTGCCCACACGCAACATGATTAACAACTTGGGAGCAACGGCGGATTCCACCCACTTTGCCGGTTCCGTCCATACGCTGCCCAAAGGCTACCGCCGCATTTTCACCATGAAGCGTTACGAAGCGGAGTTTCCTCTGAAACATCCCCGCTACGTCATTGAAAATGTAGCGTACAAAAAAAGCGTCTACCGCATCATGTGCTGGGACCACCCGTGGATAAAGATAGGACGCTCGTTCGAGGAACTGTTCCTCAACCTGAAATACGGTAATTTTTCTATCATTACGAAAGCTGTTAAAAACCGAATAAACAAATGGCTGAAGAGAAACAAACATCACTAAAACCACTTACGATTTATTTCTACCATACCCGCCTCACGCGGGAAAGTTACGAGGAATGGAAAGAGTATAAATTCCCCGGACATATCTTGTACGGACTTCCATTGCTGGAAAAACACGGGATACATTCCGTCATGCACAAGTGCCGGTACTTCTCAAGCCGCCTGAGGCTCATGCTCTACGCAACGAAAGAAATTCTGTTCTGCAAGGAGAAATATCAGGTGCTCTACGCCACCTCTTTCCGTGGTATCGAACCGGTGATTTTCCTCCGTGCACTGGGGCTATACCGCAAGCCGATCGTTATCTGGCACCACACGGCAGTAGTCAACAGTTCCGGTTTCGCACGCGAACAAATATCCCGCCTTTTCTATAAAGGCATAGACAAGATGTTCCTGTTCAGCCGGAAGCTCATTCAGGATTCGTTGAAAACCCGGAAAGCGCCCGCCCATAAACTAAAACTGGTACACTGGGGACCGGACCTCCCTTTCTATGACCACCTGTTGGCGGAAATGCCCGACCGCAAACCGGAAGGCTTTATCTCTACCGGCAAAGAAAACCGGGACGTAAGCACTCTCTTCCAGGCATTTGCCGCCACTAAAGAGAAACTCGACTTATATATCGCCGTCTCATGCGGTAACATCAATTATAAAAACATCATTGACGGTTTCACCCTGCCCGACTCTATCCATGTACATTACACCGACGGAGTAATCCCCTACGAGCTTGCCAAACTGGTGGCGCGGAAAAGCTGTATTGTCATCTGTTGTCTGGATTTTCCCTATACCGTAGGGCTCACCACACTCGTAGAAGCATTTGCTCTCGGCATTCCCGTCATTTGTTCGCGTAACCCCAATTTCGAAATTGACATCGACAAGGAAGGAATCGGCATTACCGTAGAATACGGCGATGTGCAGGGTTGGACAGACGCTATCCGCTACATCGCCGACCACCCCGAAGAGGCACGACGCATGGGCAACAACGCCCGCAAACTGGCGGAAGAACGTTTCAATCTCGAAATCTTTTCACGTGAAATAGCAGAAAGCTTGCAGGAAATATCAAACTTTTCCTCTAAAAACCGTACATTTGCATAAACTTTTATGCACATGAGAGTCCTGATTATAAATACGTCTGAACGAATCGGAGGAGCCGCCATTGCAGCCGGCCGGTTAATGGAATCACTCAAGAATAATGGTATTAAAGCCAAAATGCTGGTGCGCGACAAGCAAACGGACCAGATCAGCGTTGTGGGTTTGAAGCGCAGCTGGCTGCAAGTATGGAAGTTCATGTGGGAACGCATCGTTATCTGGAGCGCCAACCGTTTCCAACGGTATCATCTGTTCGATGTAGACATTGCCAACACGGGAACGGACATTACCTCTCTTCCGGAATTTCGGCAGGCAGACGTCATTCACCTGCACTGGATCAATCAGGGAATGCTTTCATTGAAAGACATCCGGAAGATACTTACTTCCGGCAAACCGGTCGTCTGGACAATGCATGATATGTGGCCCTGCACCGGTATCTGCCATTATGCACGCGAATGTACGAACTATCAACAGGAGTGCCACAACTGCCCGTACATCTACAAAGGCGGTAGCAAGAAAGATTTATCTTACCGCACTTTCCGTAAGAAACAGAAATTGTATAGCAACGCCCCCGTTCATTTCGTCACTTGCAGCCGTTGGTTGAAGGAACAGGCCCAGGTCAGCAGGCTGTTCGAAGGGAAAAGCGTTATCAACATCCCGAACGCGATCAATACCAACCTGTTCAAGCCACAGAACAAGGAAGAGGCACGGGCCAAATGTATGTTGCCGCAAAACAAGAAGATGATTCTGTTCGGCTCGGTAAAGATCACCGATAAGCGGAAAGGGGCCGAATATTTAATCGAAGCCTGCAAACTGCTGGCTGAGAAACATCCGGAATGGAAAGAGTCGCTGGGAGTCGTCGTATTCGGCAACCAGTCCCAACAGTTGCAGGAACAGATTCCTTTCCATGTCTACCCGTTGCCTTACATCAAGAATGAGCACGAAGTGGTCAATATATATAATGCCGTAGACTTGTTTGTCATTCCTTCGCTGGAAGAAAATCTTCCCAACATGATTATGGAAGCAATGGCGTGCGGCGTTCCTTGCGTAGGATTCAATGTCGGCGGCATCCCCGAAATGATTGACCACCTGCACAACGGATATGTGGCCCGATACAAATCTTCGGAGGACTTTGCCAACGGTATACACTGGATACTGACGGACCCGGAATATGACGAGCTTTCCGCACAAGCCTGCCGCAAGGTATTAGGCAACTATTCCGAAAGCATTATTGCCAAGAAATATACGGATCTCTACAATAAAGTAACGGGGAAATATGCATAGCGTTCATCCTACTCCCAAGTTTTCGGTCATCACGGTGACCTATAATGCGGAAAAGGTACTCGAAGATACCATTCAAAGTGTGATTGCGCAGACCTATCATCACGTAGAATATATCATCGTGGACGGAGCCTCCAAAGATGGCACTTTATCTATCATCGACAGATACCGCCCACGGATACATACTGTTGTCAGCGAACCGGACAAGGGACTGTATGACGCCATGAACAAAGGAATTGCCCTCGCCAGCGGCGACTATCTCTGCTTTCTGAACGCAGGCGACTGCTTTCACGAAGACGACACGCTGCAACAAATGGTGCACACTATCAATGGTAACGAACTTCCCGACGTACTTTACGGAGAAACGGCTATCGTAGACGAGAAGAGGCATTTCCAACGTATGCGCCGTCTATCTGCCCCGGAAGTATTAACCTGGAAAAGCTTCAAACAGGGAATGCTGGTCTGCCACCAGGCATTCTTCGCCCGCCATACGCTGGTGGAGCCATACGACTTGAAGTTCCGTTATTCCGCCGACTTCGACTGGTGCGTCCGCATCATGAAGAAAGCCCGCACATTGCACAATACGCACCTGACAATCATCGACTATCTTGACGAAGGTATGACCACCCAAAACCGGAAGGCTTCTCTCAAAGAAAGATTCCGCATCATGGCAAAACATTACGGGCTGATAAGTACAGTGGCACATCATGCATGGTTTGTCCTCCGGCTATTCTTCAAACCGGGACAATAAGCGCGTTGCCTAAACCGGTAACGCAAGTAATTGGTACATTAATGTACGTGCCATACGCTCCTGCCCTTTCGTGTTAGGGTGCAGACGATCGAAACCCGAATCATAAAAATAGATAAGTTGTTCCTCAATCATCGGATTCATCCCTGTCACCGAGTTAAAGTCTATCACAGGAAGCCCCCAGAGATTACCGGCTTCTTTGACTGCCTGTACATAAGCGTCCACATATTCACCGCAACTATTCTGGTAGTTCTCATCCGGCTGCACGTTCGTTTCTCCGAAATTGGCAAACGCACGATGCAACGGAGTCAGCAGAATGATTTGTTTATCAGGAAACAGCTGTTTCATCCGCGTTATCCCTATATTGATACGTCCTTTATAGGTATTACTGTCCATTACAGGGGTTCGTTTCTTGCGGGTCTCCATTTTCTTCATTTCGCCACGGGCCGCCAACACTTGTTCTTCCGTTTCCGTAAACCATTCGCCAATAGGTATACCGGCATTAAAATCATTCGTACCCATCAGGACAATGATTGCATCCACTTCCTCTCCATGTTCTTTCATCAATTGCTCCGCCTGCCGGGGCACATCGTTCCATTGTCGCCCGCTTATTCCATATACATAAGGAGTAATCCCCAACCATTCTTGTAGAAAGTCCCAGTACTTTTTAATCTTATTACCATAGCAGTTAGGATCTGTAATAGAATCTCCTATATATCCTACCTTCTTCCCTTGCCACGGATGTTGAACCCACCCGCTATGACTGTTCTCACCGGAGTTTACGACTTTAGAAGCTTGACTCTGTCCATGCAGAAAACAAGTACAGAATAATAGAGCTGTACACGTTAGTAATAACTTGCTTTTCATTGGTATTCTATATTAAATGAGACATTTTTATTCAATAGACAGCAAATGTAACTCAAAAAAATTAAGTATGGACACAAACGTTATATTTATCTCTTATCTCATTTAGCAGACCTTTTATCATCAGCCTTATAATATTCATTTAAAATCATTTTAAGATATTGCCAACCGGCATTCACAACAGATATAATCTTGCCCGATTTATCTAGTAGAACCCCAAAAGGAATACCCGTTATAGAATATAACTCCCGTATACGTTTATCATCTTCTTTACCGGCAATACATAATTCAGGCCATAAATTCTCTTTCTTTGCCAATACAGACAACCAAGAAGCCGTGTTTACATCTAATGAAATCCCCAGAATGCCAAACCCTCTATCTTTATATTCCTGATATAACCGGACAAGACGTGGTTCTTGAGCACGACAAGGACCACACCAGCTTGCCCAAAAATCCAAAAATAATAATTCATTCTTACCCACATAATCTGATATCCTCTTTTCGTTACCCAGCGAATCAATCAAAGTAAAATCCATAAATTGTTTTCCTGCAAGAAATTGTTGAGCTAACCCTTTCTTTCTAATTTGATATTCTGATTTAACATCACCACGACATTTATCTCTGTCGGATAACATCTCATACAATTCATCAAAATAAGGATCATAAATATCGTTTGCT
>OJRB01000501.1_pt1 | contig 23502 bp, 23 predicted proteins | sample 1599061 | NCBI WGS metagenome assembly OJRB01 (sample SAMN03922522, study PRJEB24848) | human gut metagenome | isolation source: stool sample | host: Homo sapiens | place: Germany | collected 2010-02 | reverse complement strand
CGTTATGCTTGCGGCAGGCCTCCTTTCCCTTCTGGGCTGTGTCCCGGCGTTTGCGGATGCGGAGGGATTTTCCGAGGAATACAGCCGGTTTCAGGATCCGGACGGAATTCTTTCCGGGGATGAGGCAGAAGAACTGAATGAGAAACTGGATGAGATCAGCCATGATCAGGAGTTTGATGTGACGGCAGCGCTGGTAAACAGTCTTGGCGGCAGCAGTGTACAGGATTATGCGGATGATCTTTATGATATGTGTGACTTTGGCTATGGAGCAGACCGTGATGGTGTACTGCTGTTGGTAAGCCTGGAAGACCATGACTGGTACATTTCCACATCTGGGTATGGAATTACAGCATTCACAGACGCAGGCATCCAGTACATTGGAGAACAGATCAAACCAGATCTGGCAGACGGAAACTATCTGGACGCATTTGAAACCTATGCAGATCAGTGTGATGATTTCATTAACCAGGCAAACAGCGGAGAACCTTACGATGTAGATCATATGCCGAAAGAACCGCTGTCTCCGATCTGGTTTGGAATTTCCTTTATAGTCGGACTTGGCGGCGCGCTTTTGGTGGTTGGCGTCAATAAGAGTGAATTGAAGAGCGTCGGAAAACAGAATGAAGCACAGAATTACGTTTGTCCTGGCAGCATGAGGGTTACAAAGCGCAGTGATCTGTTCCTGTACCGGAAGGTAACCAGAACCGAAAAGCCACAGCCAAAGAGCTCCGGCTCGGGTGGCAGCAGCACCCACACCTCATCCTCTGGAAATACGCATGGGGGCGGCGGCGGAAAGTTCTAAAATCAAAACAAAAGTCAGTTATCAAAAAATGTTTATGTCCTGAAAAAAGAACAGAAATCTTACTTGTCAAATATTCCTATATCCTTATAATAAGAAGAAGCGCACTCTCGGCGCAATCTACAATTCGAGTAAAACAGAGGTAGGACAGATGTACAAAGGCATAAAGAAATTAGCAGAACTGATTTTAGAATCCGAAAAAAAATTCCTCACTGGTCAGGATGAGCAGGAAATTTATCTTAGCAGTCTTTTGAAGACAGGCGCTCAGGATGAAATCTGGGTTAGCGAAGACGGTGAGTATCATACCGTTATGATCGGCAACAGGGAAGAACAGGACAACAGCATGCAGGTGTGTCATGAGTCTGAGCATCCTGTCTGCCTCCCGAAATTACTTTGGATCGCAAATGCGCTCCAGAAGCTTTTAGAGCAGGCAAATGGCAACCTTCCGATTGAGGAAGATGAGAATCCGGAGCTGATCCGCTATGCAGCAGACATTATCCGCAAGTACGCAGATGGCCTTTCTCATGACCAGCGCAGCGCAAAGGAAATCTGTGAGGAAAACAGACGGAACATCGCGTAGAACGGCAGTGATATTGATATAATAAGACGAAAAGTCTCTTATGTGAAGATGATGAAGAGTCATCTGCGCATAAGAGACTTTTTTTATTTTTCATTCAGCTTTTTCATAGACAAAAAATATGCCATAAGCCGCTGTAACAGTACAGAAGTGCCTGATGGCTATGCGCTTCATCATGATACGAAGAATGGAAATTTGCAGCTTGTAAAGACAGACTGGCATAAAACATTTACACATGCAGGTGGCCACAGCCTGTTTAAGGATGGAGTCAGCTCTGATTTGAGAGGAATGTGTGGAATTGGAAAGGTGAAATTTTCTTTAGATGCAGTTTGTGCAGAAGAGATACACGGTACATCTTATTTAGCAATAGGAGTGGATTCTTTTGGAAATGATATTTTAATTAATCTGAGTGATGGCGCAATTGCTTTTAAAGATCATGAGAATGGACAGTGCCGGAAAATTGCGGATTCGCTAAAAGCTTTTTTGGCAGGGTGTGTGAGCAGGCCTATTAATAAGTCTGCAATAAAAAGTGTTGAAGAGCGAGAACGAGATTTGATTGCGCGGGGACGCGGAGCAATCATTACAGATGCCCTCAGAGATATGTGGAGAGTGGAAATTAATAAATATAGTGCTCTGTCGCAGGAAAAAGTTGTTTTGTAATAATAGAGCTTTAAGCAATCCCTTCCCTTGCATTTCCCTCCCACTGGGTTACAATAAAATCACTAAATCATCCGGCAGGGAGGGATGCGCATGGGGCAGATTCGGATTCCGGTGGGGATTTCTGATTTCGAAAAGATCCGTACCAATCAATATTATTATGTAGACAAAAGCGGATTAATCGCGGAGTTACTGAAAGAGGAATCTGCGGAGGTGCGCCTGATCACCCGGCCGCGCCGCTTCGGAAAAACCATGGCAATGAGCATGCTGGCCAGCTTCTTTGATATCCGGAAAAGCAGCAGGAATGTGTTTGAGGGGCTGGAGATTATGGAACAACCAGAACTCTGCGCAGCCTGGATGAACCAGTGGCCGACCGTCTTTTTTTCGTTGAAAGATATTGACGGGCTGACATTTGAGAACGCCATGGGACAGTTTCGTCTGCAGCTGGCGGATTTGTATAAACAGTATGTGTTCCTTCTGGATTCTGATCGGATCGATCCCGATGATAAAGTCATGTTCCTTAAAATCAAGGCGGCAGAGGCGGATGATATAGAGCTTAGCCGTTCACTGCTTCTTCTGATGCGGATGCTGCAAAACTGTTATCAGAAGCCGGTGATCCTTCTTCTTGATGAGTATGATGTTCCGGTGGCGAAAGCCAGTAGTCATGGTTATTATGACCGGATGATGGAAGTCATTAAGATTATGATGAGCACTGCGCTGAAAGACAATCCATATCTTTGCTTTGCGGTGGTTACAGGATGCCTGAAAATAGCGAAAGAGAGTATTTTTACGGGAACCAACAATTTTGTGTCGGATACAATCTCAGATTCCCGTCTGAATGAATATTTTGGATTTACTTCGCAGGAGATGAAACAGATTCTGCAGGATGCAGATGCGGGCAGCCGCGCAGAAGATGTTCGCGCCTGGTATGACTGATACCGCTTCGGAGATTTTGATGTTTACTGTCCCTGGGATGTCATGAATTTTCTTTTGGATCTGCAAAGAAATCCGGATGCGGCTCCGGCAAGCTATTGGAAGAATACCAGTGATAATGCGATTATCCGTTCCTTCTATTCCAAAAAACTGGTGGATATGGAAAAAGACAGCAGAGAGGCCCTGCGTCAGATTGATGACCGGATGTACGCAAAGGAGTACGAAGAGGATTACGAAGAGGATTACGATGAGATTTTCCGCTATGGAATCTCATTTTATAAGAAACGCTGCCTTGTAAGCAGGCAATAAAAAAGAAACCCAGTTATAGAATTCGCAATATTTGCGGTTCTTATAGCTGGGTTTTTCTTTACTTTTCTTCTTCCGGACAGCGGGCAAGGCAGTTCTGAAGCCATGCGATGTAAGATTCCTCGCGCATGATGGCCCCCTCGAGCACCATGAAATCTCCGAACTCCCGGGTTCCAACGGCGGGAGCCTGATCATGGTAGTTTTTGTGCATGATATCCGTGAGATATTTCTTTTTCAGGATGTGCTTTTCAAGCTGCAGAGTAAGCTGGGTTTTCAGCTCTTCCGGCGTTATGAAATCAGAGAAGTACATACGCAGGCGGAAGACATCTTTCGGGGTTGGCTCCAGCGGTTCGTTTTTCATGAGCCATTCCTGAAGCTGCGCCCTTCCATCTGGTGTGATGGAATACAGCTTTTTCTCCAGCTTTTCACCCTGGATCACGACTTCGCAGGTAACCAGCTTTTCGTCCATCAGGCGGCCAAGCTCCGGATAGACCTGACTGTGCTTGGCATACCAGAAGTTAGCCAGATTATTGCTGTTGAATTCCCGGGTGATATCGTAACCAGTCATGGGTTCCCGGTTGATCAGACCAAGAATGGCGTATTTCAATGTTCGCATATGAGCGGTCCTCCCTAATATGATAAAATGGCGGTTTCGTTGGAAAGCAAACGAATTCCCAATCATGACCTGTAAAGATTGATATGTCAATTTTAACATAAAAATGAAAAATGAAAAGTAAAAAAATAAACGGAATAAAAAGAAAAATGCGATAAGTAAAAAATGACAGAAATATAACGAAAAAGATGCTGAAAAACCGCAGAAAAATTTTGTCTAAAATCCCTATATCGGTTTTGACATATCTATATTTACATAGTTTTTGCAGTACGTTATAATATTATCAACTATAAGATAAAGGGAGAACGTATAAAATGAAAATGCTAATGAGAATCGTGCTGTACTGTGTGGGCCTTCTGTTCATGGCCTTCGGAGTTGCCTTTTCCGTGAACTCGAATCTGGGTGTGTCCCCGGTCAATTCACTGCCGTATGTGATTTCTTTGATCGTACATCAGGATCTTGGCCGGTGCATTATCGGCGTATTTGTAACTTACATGGTGGTGCAGATCATCATCAAGCGGAAAGAGTATAAATGGATCAATCTGACTCAGCTTATTTTTTCTACCATTTTCGGCTATTTTGCAGATTTCGCAAAAGGCGTAATGCATGGATTTACAATTCCAACTTATTTCGGACAGCTTCTCATGATGGCAATCAGCATTGTGCTGGTAGCAATCGGTGTGGCAATTTACATGGATGTAAAGCTCGTGAACATGCCAATGGAGGGAATGACCCTTGCCATCAGTGATTGTTTTCCGAATATAGAGTTCCACAAAATTAAAATTATTGTGGACTGTTCTTCTGTAGCAATCGGTGTGGTATTATCCTTCCTGTTCCTACATGGACTGTTTGGAATCCGTGAGGGCACCATTTTAAGCGCAATCCTGGTAGGAAAGATCCTTCCGATCATGAAGAAACGCATCAGCCCGATAATACAGAAACTGTGCTTCTAAATATAAAAATTGATATTTTTGAGAATAATGAGAATACCAATTATGGCTTATTTGCAGGGCTTGGGTTTGTGGCGGCTGTAAGAGATATCACAGCTGCGTTATCTGTCGGCTCCACCCTCTACATCGTTCCATCCGCTATCCGCAAGAGCATCACTGATCTGGTAAGCTTTTACAAAGAAAAACAGATTACGATTACCTTCCTGCCGCCTCACATGGGTCGTATTGCATGGTATTTAAGACCAATGATCTAGTGCGGGAGCTGCCGGACGGAAATCTGGAATATGTCTGCAGGCAGGACAACATGTTTAAGATCCGCGGTTTCCGCGTGGAATGCAGTGCTGTAGAATCCGGGCTCATAGAGTGTGGAAACCTAAAGGAAGCAGTCGCCATGGCTTTCATGGATCATGGCGGCTGCAATATCCTCTGTGGTTACATTGTGGCTGATTATAAGGTGGATGTCAAAGCCCTGAAGGCAAAAATGAAAGAGAAGTTTCCATATCATATGGTTCCCACCTGCATCATTCAGGTGAATCAGTTTCAGCGAAATGCGAATCTGAAACTCGACCGAAAGGCAATCCGGCCGCCGAAGGAACTGGATGATCATAAGCTGCTGGAGCAGCTGTATTAAATCACAGGGGCACCGCATCAGCAAAGAAATTATACTGAGTGCTGTTCCTTTTTTTACAAGAAATTCAATAAAATATGCGAAAAATTTCTCACTACTGGACAGGAGCTTTCTGTAGAGGTAAACTGAAGGCATCTTAAAAAGGAGGGGTACAGCATGGTTCTTGCACTGAAGGTAAATGACAAAGACAATGTGGCAACAATCTTTGCGGAGCAGGTACAGGGCGGCGATGTGATTCAGATCCGGGATAAAAAGGGAGAGACAACAGAGGTGAAGGCACTGGAGGCGGTTCCTTACGGACACAAGATTGCGCTGCAGGATATTGCGAAGGGGCAGATTATTGTAAAATACGGAGAAGAGATAGGAATGGCTTCCGCTGACATCCGAGAGGGAGAACATGTACATATTCATAATCTGGAGAGCATGAGAGCAAGAGGCGACTGGAATAACGACGGCGGGGAGGCGAAAGCAAAATGAAATTTTACGGTTACAGAAGAGCAGACGGCAGTGTAGGCTGCCGGAACCTGGTAGCAGTAATTCCGAGTGTGGTCTGCGCGGCTGATGTGGCACAGGCCATTGTGCAGAATGTGCAGGGGGCAGTTGGCCTGTTTCATCACCAGGGATGCAGTCAGCTTCCACCGGATTTAAAACGGGTGACGGATACGCTGATCGGTCTGGCATTAAATCCGAATGTAGGTGCGGTTCTGATTGTCAGCCTGGGCTGTGAGGGAACGGATCACGCAAGAATGTATCAGGAGATCCAGGCGGCGGGAAAGCCGGTGGAGATCATTGGAATCCAGAAGCTTGGCGGTGTCAGCAAGGCCATTGCGGCCGGTATTGACGCGGCAGCCGGTCTGGTGCGGAAGATTTCCGGCCAGCAGCGGGAAGAGGCAGATTTGTCCGAAGTGGTGCTTTCCATCAAGTGCGGTGCTTCCGACGCGACTTCCGGCATGGCATCAAACTGTGCACTGGGCTATGCTGCTGATAAGCTGGTAAGCCTTGGTGGAACGGTCATCTTTGGAGAAACCACAGAGTTTATCGGTGCGGAACATATCCTGATGCGGAGGGCTGTGAACCAGGAGGTAGCAGACCGGATTGGTTTTATCGTGAACCGGATGGAGACACGCGCAAAGTCTCTGGGCTGTGACATGCGCAAAGGGCAGCCAACGCCTGGAAACATTGAAGGCGGCCTTTCTTCTATTGAGGAGAAGTCTCTGGGCGCGATTCTGAAATCAGGAACTAGTCCGATTCAGGGGGTTATGGAATATCCGGACCGTGTTCGCACCAGTGAGGGCATTAAGAAGGGGCTCTGGATCAAGGATACACCGGGCCGTGAACCGGAGATTCTTACCGGAATGGCCTGCAGTGGAGCGCAGATCATGATGTTCTCCACTGGACGGGGAGCACCACAGGGCTATCCGATCATGCCGGTTGTGAAGGTGTGCGGTAACCCAGTGACCTATCAGCATATGGAACAGGATATGGATATCAATGCCGGTTTGATTCTGGAAGGCAAAAAAACCATTGAGCAGGTGGGGGAAGAAGTATTTGCAAAGATTCTGGAAACCCTGAATGGTGAGATGAGTAAGAATGAGAGTTTACATTATTACAGTGCAATTGAGATTCACACTCTGGGACCGGTGGTTTAACAGAACAAAGGATGGATTGTTACAGAAAAAACAGAGGGAGACTGTGCGAAGCAGTCTCCTTTTTTGATGACAAAAAGATAACGGAAAAAGTGGTATACCATTAAAGAGATAAAAACGACAAAAATATGAAAAAATTCTCAAAAAGTACTACCATATTGTTCATAATCATGGTATTATTAAGAAAAAGTGGAATACCGCTCAGATATTACAACGAAAGTGGTATACAAAAGAAAGGAGGAAAGCCCAGTTTTTGCACGAAAATTATCAGTAAAAAGATAACGATGTTTGTTCAATGTGAATAATTTAGCACATAAGAGCAAAGTGTTAGGAAATTGGGCGTGATGCTGATGGTTTACAGTTATTTTCCGGGCTGTACCTTGAAGAACAAGGCGAAGGAACTGGATATCTGCGCACGTAAATCAGCGGAGGCATTGGGCATTGTCCTGGAAGAAATTGAGGACTGGCAGTGCTGCGGAGGTGTATATCCGCTGGCTTCCGATGAAATCGCTACCAAATTATCTTCGGTACGCGCGCTGAACGCAGCAAAAGAAAAGGGTCAGGATCTGGTAACAATCTGTTCTGCATGTCATCATGTGATCAAGCGCGTGAATGATGATATGGCAAATGTTGCGGATATTCGGGACCGCGCAAATAATTATCTTGGGTTAAAGGAACCTTATGCAGGTGAGACCCATGTATACCACTTCCTGGAACTTTTAAGAGATCAGATTGGTTTTGATAAATTAAAGGAGAAGGTTGTAAAGCCTCTGACCGGCAGAAAGATCGGCGCATACTATGGCTGCATGCTTCTTCGTCCAAGCGGTATTTTGCAGTTTGACGATCCGGAGAATCCAAAGATTCTGGAGGATTTCATTCGTGCCCTTGGAGCAGAACCGGTGGTATACCCGTACCGCAATGAGTGCTGCGGCGGATACATTTCCTTAAAAGAAAAAGAAATGGCCGGACAGATGGTAGACACCATTTTAGACTCTGCGGAATACAACGGAGCGGATGAGCTGGTAACGGCCTGCCCGCTGTGCCAGTACAACTTAAATCATAATGCCGGCCATGCACATACACCGAAGGTAAAATACTTCACAGAGATCCTTGCAGAGGCTCTTGGGGTAGAGATCCAGGAAGGAAAGGAGGATGGCGAGGTATGATTCATACGGACAAAGAGAAAGCAGAATTGATCTGCAGAATCAGCAATGTTGATACAAAGAAATGTATGAAATGCGGCAAGTGTTCCGCATCCTGCCCGGCTTACGACAGTATGGACATTCGTCCGCATCAGTTTGTTTCCTACGTAGACCGCGGAGAGATTGAGCCATTGTTGAAATCCAAATCCATCTGGAAATGCCTTTCCTGTTTTGCATGTGTGGAGCGCTGCCCGCGTGATGTGAAACCGGCTAAACTGATCGAAGCAGTCCGTCTGATGGTGATTCGGAGCCAGGGCGGCAACTATCTGTCCCCGGACGAGATTCCAGAGCTGCTTGATCCGGAACTTCCACAGCAGCTTTTAGTAAGCGCATTTCGTAAATATAGTAAGTAGAAGAAAGATCCGAGGTGAAATCATTGCAAAGAATAGGAGTATTTGTCTGCCACTGCGGTACCAACATTGCGGCGACTGTAGACGTTGAAAAAGTGGTAGAAGCAATTAAAAACGAGCCTGGCGTGGTTCATGCGGAAGATTATCAGTATATGTGTTCGGAAGCTGGACAGTCGAAGATCCAGGAGGCCATCAAAGAAAAACATCTGACTGGTGTTGTTGTATGTTCCTGTTCTCCGCGTATGCATGAGAACACATTCCGCAAAGCGGTGGAGAAAGCGGGACTGAACCCATATATGCTGGAGATTGCCAATATTCGTGAGCATTGTTCCTGGATTCACAAAAACCGGGAAGAGGCAACGGAAAAAGCAATTATCCTGGCCAGAGCGGCAGTAGCCAAGGTACATTTAAATGCACCTCTTCAGCCAGGTGAGAGCAAAGTAGTAAAACGTGCACTGGTTATCGGCGGTGGAATCGCGGGAATCCAGACTGCACTGGATATTGCAGATGCAGGTTACGAAGTAGATATCGTGGAGAAAACACCGAGTATCGGTGGAAGAATGTCCCAGCTGGACAAGACCTTCCCGACCCTGGACTGCTCCGCATGTATCCTGACCCCGAAGATGGTAGAGGCTTCTGCTCATGAGCGGATTAACCTGTTTACATACAGTGAGGTAGAAAAGGTATCTGGTTTCGTTGGAGACTTTAAGGTAGATATCCGCAAGAAAGCAAGAAGCGTGGATATGAGCAAGTGTACCGGATGTGGTGTCTGCTCTCAGAAATGCCCGTCCAAGAAAACACCGAGTGAGTTTAACCGAGGACTGGGAACCAGAAGCGCCATTTATACCCCGTTCGCACAGGCTATTCCGAATGTTCCGGTTATCGATCGGGAGCACTGCATTAAATTCCAGACTGGAAAATGCGGTCTCTGCTCCAAGGTCTGCGCGGCCGGCGCGATCGACTACACTCAGGAAGACGAGATCGTTACCAGAGAGTACGGTGCCATTGTTGTGGCTACCGGCTTTGATATGATCAAGTTAGACAAGTTTGGTGAGTATTCCTATGATACCTGCCCGGATGTCATTACTTCCCTGGAGTTTGAGCGTCTGACCAATGCGGCTGGCCCGACAAAGGGGCATCTGGAGCGTCTGTCCGATCATAAGGCACCGAAGTCCGTAACCTTTATCCAGTGTGTGGGATCCCGTGATACGACCTGCCGCGGAAAGAGTTACTGCTCTAAGATCTGCTGCATGTACACTGCAAAGCATGCGATGCTGATTCGTGATAAATATCCGGATGTACAGGTCAATGTCTTCTACATTGATGTCCGTACCCCGGGCAAGAACTTCGATGAATTTTACCGCAGAGCCGTTGAAGAGTACGGTGTGAACTACATCAAAGGCCAGGTCGGCAAGGTTGCGGAAGTAGATGGACATCTGCGTGTACAGGCTGTTGATTTAATCGACAACCGCCGCATCATGCTGGATACCGATCTGGTTGTTCTGGCAGCAGCAATTGAGCCGGATCCGTCCGTGAGAAAACTTGCTACCATGCTGACAGCCAGCATTGATACCAACAATTTCCTGACAGAGGCACATCCGAAACTGCGTCCGGTAGAAAGCCCGACCGCGGGAATCTTCCTGTCCGGTGTATGCCAGGGACCGAAAGATATTCCGGAGACGGTATCCCAGGCCGGCGCTGCTGCAGCGAAGGTGATCGGACTGCTGGCAAAGGACAAACTGGTAACCAACCCATGTACCGCAAAACCGGACGAGCGCTACTGCAATGGTTGCAGATCCTGTGAAAAGGTATGTCCGTATGGTGCGATCACTTATGAAAAGAAACTGGTTATGGACCATGGCGTGAAGGAAGAGCGTATGGTTGCATCTGTGAACAGCGCGCTGTGCCAGGGCTGCGGTGCCTGCACGGTAGCTTGTCCGTCCGGTGCAATGGATCTGCAGGGCTTTTCTAACAGACAATTAATTGCGGAGGTAGATGCAATATGCAGGTAGAACATGAGAATACAGAAGTAAAAGAAGAATTCAAGCCTCTGATCGTTGCGTTCTGCTGCAACTGGTGCAGCTACGCGGGAGCAGACCTGGCAGGAACCAGCCGTCTTTCCTATCCGGCTGAAGTTAAGATCATCCGTGTCCCGTGCTCCTGCCGTGTCAACCCGCTGTTTATTCTGCGGGCTTTCCAGAGGGGCGCAGATGGCGTGATCCTTTGTGGATGTCATCCGGGCGACTGTCATTACAGCACCGGCAACTATTATGCGAGAAGAAGAATGACGATGCTGTTCTCCTTACTGGATTACATTGGCGTAGAAAAAGGAAGAACCCGGGTTGAATGGGTATCTGCCGCAGAGGGCGTGAAATTTGCGGCAACCATGAACGAATTTATCGAAAAGATCCGGAGTCTTGGCAAAAACGTGAGATTGGAGGACTTAAGATGCAGGAAATAAAAGAGAGAGCCAAAGAGTTACTTGCCTCCGGTCAGGTACAGCGTGTCCTTGGATGGAAACGCGGCGAAGACCTGCCTTATAATCCGCAGCCGGCCTTTTTTGAGAACGAAGCACAGCTGGAGGAGCTGGTTTATGACAGCTTCTGTGCGGCAAACTTAAGCAAATATATGATTCAGGCCAGCAAGCTGGAGGGGAAAACTCTGGTTTTCTTAAAACCATGTGACACCTACAGTTTCAACCAGTTATTAAAAGAACGCCGGGTTGACCGCGAAAAGAGCTACATCATTGGTGTAGGATGCAAGGGCAAACTGGATATTGAAAAGATCAAAAAACTTGGAATCAAGGGCATTGAGTCCGTAGAAGAAGAGGGCGATACGCTTCATATCAAAACAATCTACGGCGAGAAGACCTGTGCTTTTGCAGATGGTATCCTGGAGCGCTGCCTGTGTTGCAAGGGAAACGAGCATAAAGTATATGATGAACTCATTCATGAAGAGTTAGAACTGGCAGTTCCGGCTGAGGATCGTTTTGCAAAAGTTCGTGAGCTGGAGAGCATGACACCGCAGGAGCGGTTCGCGTTCTGGCAGGGCGAGCTGTCCAAATGCATCCGCTGCAATGCATGCCGTAATGTATGTCCGGCCTGCAGCTGCAATAAGTGTGTATTTGACAGTGACCGTTTTGATACCGCACAGAAAGCAAACTCCGATTCCTTCGAGGAGCAGATGTTCCATATCATCCGCGCGTTCCATGTAGCCGGACGTTGTACGGACTGCGGAGAATGCAGCCGCGTATGCCCGCAGGGAATTCCACTGCATCTTTTAAACCGCAAGATGATCAAAGATATCGATGAGTTTTACGGCGAATATCAGGCCGGCGAAGACACCGAGTCAAGAGCACCGCTTACCGATTTCCGCCAGGATGATATAGAACCGGGAGCTGCCGGGGAAAGGGGTTAGGATATGTATAAAATTTCAAATGAAAAACTTCCGTTACTCTTTGCCGCCATCGCAGAAAATATGGATCTTTACATGCCGCTTGAAAAGAACGGTCAGGTAAATTACGGAATCTGGACGAAAGACGATAAAGCAGCGCTGGATGCCCTGAACGCGGTAAAATCTCCAAAAGATGTCTTTTTCCCGCAGAGTGAAACGCTGTATACCTGTTATAAAGAAGGAAAGAAAATCTCCATTGATCCCCAGAAGCTTTGTGAAGAACCTTTCGCTGTGTTCGGTATCCGGGCCTGTGATGTAAAGGGCATTGAAGTTCTGGACCGCGTATTTCTGGCTGATCCGGTAGACAGTTACTACCAGTCCCGCAGAGAACATGGAATCCTGATTTCTAGAGCTTGCCATGAACCGGATACAACCTGCTTTTGTAAGGCATTTGGAATCGATGCCGCAGAGCCGTCCGGCGATGTGGTAACCTGGAGCATTGGAGAGGAACTGTACTGGAAACCGGTAACAGAAAAGGGAACTGCTTTCACAGAGTCCCTGAAGGAATTCTTTGCCGATGCAGACGAGAAGACGGTGGAAGCAGAGAAGGACGCAATTCGCGCCATTACGGAAAAACTTCCTTACAGCAATCTTTCCCTAGATTATTTCAAAAACACCCCGATGCAGGAGATCTTCGATTCTCCGAAATGGGAGGAGCTTTATAAACCGTGTCTGGCCTGCGGTACCTGCACCTTCGTGTGCCCGACCTGCCAGTGCTATGACATCCGCGATTATGACACCGGAAAAGGAATCCGCAGATTCCGCTGCTGGGATTCCTGCATGTATTCCGACTTTACCCTGATGGCCCACGGCAACAACCGTAAGAGCCAGAAGGAACGTTTCCGTCAGAGATTCATGCATAAGCTGGTATACTATCCGGAAAACAATGACGGTCTCTTCTCCTGCGTGGGCTGTGGCCGCTGTGTGAACAAGTGTCCTTCCGGATTAAACATCCTGAAGGTGATCAAGAGTCTGGGGGTGACAGAAGATGTGTAGCTGTGGATGCGGCGGAAGCCATAAACACGATGAATTAGTGCCGATGGTCGGCGTGATCACGGATATCAAGGATCAGACCCCGGATGTCAAGACATTCCGGGTAGAGCGTCCGGAGGGCGGAAAGCTGTTTGAGCATATGCCTGGACAGTGCGCCATGATCAGTGTACCTGGTGTGGGCGAGGCTATGTTTTCCATTACCTCTTCCCCGACCAACAAAGAATATCAGGAGTTCAGCATCAAGCGCTGCGGAACCCTGACCGATTATCTTCATACCATGGAAGTCGGAGATGAGCTGACCGTAAGAGGACCTTACGGCAACGCATTCCCGGTGGAAACGGTGTTAAAGGGACAGAACCTTCTGTTCGTAGCAGGCGGTATCGGCCTGGCACCGCTTCGTTCCGTCATCAATTACGTGATGGATAACCGTGAAAATTATGGTACGGTGGATATCCTTTACGGTTCCCGCTCCAAGGAAGATCTGGTTGGTCTGGATGAGATCCAGAACGAGTGGACCAAAGACAAGGGCGTGAATGTATACCTGACCATCGACCGGGAGCAGCCGGAATGGGACGGCCATGTAGGCTTTGTTCCTTCCTATTTAAAAGAACTGGAATTCTCAGTAGATAAAACCGTTCTGGTCTGCGGACCGCCGATCATGATCAAATTTGTGCTGGCGGCACTGCAGGAGATGGGATTTGAGAAGACCCAGGTGTATACCACCCTGGAACTCCGCATGAAGTGCGGCATCGGCAAATGCGGACGCTGCAACATCGGTTCCAAGTATGTCTGCAAGGACGGACCGGTATTCCGGTGCGACGAGGTAGACGAGCTGCCGGATGAGTACTAAGACTGGATTACGAGGATAATCAGGAAGGATAAAAAAATGCAGGAAATGGTAAATGTTTATTTCTATGGTAAAAAATATACGGTGCCGGCAGATCTGACCATCATGACCGCTATGGAGTATGCCGGATACAAACTGGTAAGAGGCTGTGGCTGCCGTCACGGATTCTGCGGTGCCTGCGCAACAATCTACCGCATCAAGGGGCAGAATGAGTTAAAGACCTGCCTGGCCTGCCAGACTCAGGTACAGGAGGGAATGTATGTGGCAAGCATTCCGTTCTTCCCGACCGACAAACGCACTTACGACATCGAAGATCTTCGCCCGAACGAGCAGATTATGATGGAGCTGTATCCGGAGATTTACAGCTGTATCGGCTGTAATGCCTGCACCAAGGCATGCCCGCAGAAGTTAAATGTTATGCAGTATATTGCCTACGCCCAGAGAGGTGATTTCGAGAAATGCGCAAAGGAATCCTTTGACTGCGTGAGCTGCGGAATCTGTTCCACCAGATGCCCGGCCGGAATCTCCCATCCGATGGTAGGACTGCTGGCCAGAAGACTGACTGGTAAGTACATTGCACCGGAAAGCAAACATCTGGAGAAACGTGTGGATGAGATTCGCCATGGCGAGTATGATCAGCTGATTGAGCAGATCATGGAAACCCCGATCGACCAGATGAAGGAACTGTACAATAACCGCGATATCGAGAAATAAGGGAGGGATGAAGTCATGTATACAGAGGAAATGCTGGAATCCATTAAAAAAGTAGAGGCATCCAGAACATCCAGAATCGGAAAAGAATTACGCCGTATGGATGCGGATGAAAAAGACAATCTGCTGAAAGAGTTTCATCCTGACTACAAGGAGAGCGGATTTGCAACCTTAAAGATGGGCCCGAACAAGGGCGAGAAGGCACCGGCTGAGCTGGCAGATCTGTTACAGGCAAACAGCCGTGTGCTGGGCAAGGATATTGACCTTACACATCCGGACTACGATGTGGATGTTCTGGTTATCGGCGGCGGCGGAGCAGGTGCTTCCGCAGCCATTGAGGCTCACAATGGCGGAGCTAACGTCATGATTGTGACCAAGTTAAGAATCGGTGACGCCAACACCATGATGGCAGAGGGCGGCATCCAGGCAGCAGACAAAGAGAACGACTCTCCGCAGAGACATTATCTGGATGCGTTCGGTGGCGGACATTTCGCTGCAAAGCCGGAGCTGTTATCCAAACTGGTTATGGAAGCACCGGAAGCCATTCAGTGGCTGAACGATCTGGGTGTTATGTTCGATAAGAACCCGGATGGCACCATGGTAACCACCCACGGCGGCGGTACTTCCAGAAAGAGAATGCATGCCTGTGCCGATTACTCTGGTGCAGAGATCATGCGTGTACTGCGCGATGAAGTCATCAATCGCGGCATTCCGGTTGTAGATTTTACTTCCGCGATTGAGCTGATCAAAGATGAGAAGGGCCAGGTAGCAGGTGCGGTTCTTCAGAATATGGAGACAGATGAGTACCTGATTGCGAGAGCAAAGGTTGTGATCATTGCAACCGGCGGCGCAGGACGCCTGCATTACCAGGGCTTCCCAACCTCCAACCACTACGGTGCTACCGCAGATGGACTGGTACTGGGATACCGTGCAGGAGCAAACCTGCTGTACCAGGATACCATTCAGTACCATCCGACCGGCGTTGCTTACCCGGCTCAGCTGTTTGGTGCTCTGGTAACAGAGAAGGTACGTTCCGTAGGTGCCCAGCTGGTAAACCGTGAAGGTGAGGCATTTATGCATCCACTGGAGACCCGTGATGTATCTGCAGCATCCATCATTCGTGAGTGTACCGCACGCGGCAACGGTGTTCCGACTCCGGGCGGCGGCTATGGCGTATGGCTGGATACCCCGATGATCGAGATGATCCACGGCGAGGGAACCATTGAGAAGCGTATCCCGGCTATGCTGCGTATGTACATGAACTATGGCATTGATATGCGTAAGGTGCCGATCCTGATCTACCCGACCCTGCATTATCAGAATGGCGGTCTGGAGATCGGCGCAGACTGCGCGACCATCAACATCCCGAATCTGCTGGTAGCAGGCGAGGCTGTCGGAGGAATCCACGGACGCAACCGTCTGATGGGCAACTCCCTGTTAGATATCATTGTATTTGGCCGTGATGCAGGAAAGCATGCCGCAGAGCTTACCCATGAAGTAGAGCTTGGCACACCGAATCTGGATCATGTGGAGAAGTTTGCCGAGGAGCTGGAAGCTGCCGGCATTCACACCGACCGTGTATCTCCGCTTCTTCTTCCGCCGTATGCGCGCAGAGAGAGAAGCTTATAGGATGCGAAAGGGGCTGTCGCAATAGCGGCAGCCCCATATTTTTTTATTGTTGTCATTAAACTCTTGCGATGCCCTGCTCTACAGCGGTGTCAGCTACAGCCTTAGCGACTACGTCAGCTACGGTCTTGTCAAGCGGGGAAGCGATGATGTTCTCTGCGGTCAGCTGGTCGTCCGGAATCAGGCTTGCGATGGCGTAGGAAGCACGCTCCTTCATCAGTTCGGTGATCTCTTTCGCACGAACGGAGAGCGCACCTTTGAAGACACCCGGAAATACCAGAACATTGTTGATCTGGTTCGGGAAGTCGGAACGACCGGTACCTACAACCGCAGCGCCGCCAGCCAGTGCCTCATCCGGCATGATCTCCGGGGTCGGGTTAGCCATGGCGAAGACAATACCGTTGTTCATGGTGGAAACCATCTCTTTGGTTACCAGGCCCGGGCGGGAAACGCCGATGAATGCGTCAGCACCCTTCAGTGCGTCAGCCAGCTTGCCATGCTCGTGGTTTAAGTTGCTGACATGGGAAATCTCTTCCTGGCCGGCATTTAAGCCCTCGTCACCCTCACAGATGATGCCATTGATATCGCACATGATTACATTACCGAAGCCCATGTTGATGAGATGTTTGCCGATGGCGATGCCGGCTGCGCCTGCGCCGTTGATGACGATGCGCATCTTGCCCATCTCTTTTTTGGTTACCTTCATGGCGTTGATCAGGGCAGCGGCTACAACGATGGCGGTGCCGTGCTGGTCATCGTGGAATACCGGGATGTCGCAGATCTCCTTTAAGCGGCGCTCAATTTCGAAGCAGCGCGGAGCAGCAATATCCTCCAGGTTGATGCCGCCGAAGCTCTTGGAGATCAGGTAGATGGTCTGGACGATAGTGTCGGTATCCTTGGAATCGATGCAGATCGGGAATGCGTCTACGTCAGCGAACTCTTTGAAGAGGGCACATTTACCTTCCATAACCGGCATACCAGCTGCCGGGCCGATGTCGCCAAGACCCAGAACTGCGGTACCGTCGGTGATAACAGCAACCAGGTTTCCACGGCGGGTCAGCTTAAAGGACTGCTCGTAATCCTTTGCGATGACGCGGCACGGCTCTGCAACACCAGGGGTGTAAGCCAGGGACAGATCCTCTCTGGTCTCAATTTTCTTGCGGGAAACGACTTCGATCTTGCCGCCTAACTCATAATGCATTTTTAAAGAAGCTTCGTTGATATCCATGTTGTTATTCTCCTTTTCTGTGATCTTGCAATAAAAGAAACGAAATTATACCATCTGCTCCGGTTTGAATACCTCATCGAAACGCTCTGCGGTCAGGAATCCCAGGGCTACGCAGGCATCCTTCAGGGAAATATTTTCCTTATAAGCCTTCTTGGCGGTCTTGGCTGCGTTCTCGTATCCGATGTATGGATTCAGGCAGGTAACCAGCATCAGGGACCGGTGCAGATTGTCATCCATCTTTTCCTTGTTGGCGCGGATGCCGCATGCGCAATTGTCGTTGAAGGAGGTCAGGGAGTCGGTTAACAGGCGGACGGACTGCAGGAAGTTGTAGATCAGCACCGGCATAAACACGTTCAGCTCAAAGTTGCCCTGGGATGCTGCCATACCGACTGCGGTATCGTTGGCGATCACCTGGACTGCTACCATGGTAACGGACTCACACTGGGTAGGATTTACCTTACCCGGCATGATAGAGCTTCCCGGCTCATTCTCCGGAATAAAGATTTCGCCTAAGCCGCAGCGCGGGCCGCTGGCCAGCCAGCGTACATCGTTGGCGATTTTCATCATATCCGCCGCTAGGCCTTTTAATGCGCCGTGAGCGAATACCAGCTCGTCCTTGCTGGTGAGAGAGTGGAACTTGTTGGATGCAGTTACAAACGGTTTGCCGGTCAGCTCGGAAACGGCCTTTGCTACCTCAGTGTCAAAGCCCTTCGGTGCGTTTAAGCCGGTCCCGACTGCGGTTCCGCCCAGAGCCAGCTCACGAAGTCCCGGAAGCGCCAGCTCCAGCATGGCTTTGGATTTCTCCAGCATATTTTTCCAGCCGCTGATCTCCTGGGAGAAGGTGATCGGGGTTGCATCCTGCAGATGGGTGCGTCCGGTCTTGATGATGCCTTCATTTTCCTTCATCAGGCGGTCAAAGGTTGCTGTCAGGCGGTCGATGGCCGGGAAGAGCTTGTCTTCAATCTCGGTAGCTGCCGCAATGTGCATGGCCGTCGGGAACGTGTCATTGGAACTCTGGGACATATTCGAATGGTCATTTGGATGGATCAGCTTCTCACCGGCAATCTCATTGGCCCGGTTGGCAATGACCTCATTTACGTTCATATTGGACTGGGTGCCGCTTCCGGTCTGCCATACAGCTAACGGGAAGTTGCCTTCCAGCTTGCCGGCCAGAATCTCGTCGCAGGCCTGGGCAATCAGTCCGGCACGTTTGTCATCCATTTTGCCGAGACGGTTGTTGGCCATAGCGGCGGCCTTTTTTAAGATTGCGAAGGCGCGGATGACTTCATTCGGGATTTTCTCGATGCCGATCCGGAAGTTCTGGTAGCTTCTTTGAGTCTGTGCACCCCAGTAGCGGTCTGCAGGGACCTGAACCTCGCCCATTGAATCATGTTCTGTTCTGTACTCCATGTTGTAAAAACCCTCCTTAAATCGTTAATTTAAAAACAAAAACAGCCCTGGAGAGCAGGACGGGGGCCACCCCGGGCCTGCCGCCCAGCGCTGTTATGATCGTGTTGTATCTCAGTGCCATGACAAGAGCACGTGCACTGGCTTCATCATACTGGATTTTGTGTGAAATTGCAAGTTATGCCGGATAAATCTCATCCAGTTTCTTGAAAGCTGCTTCCTTCAGATTCTTATAGATGCTGTTTCCGTGAGTATCCATGCCGACTACCAGCGGACCAAACTCAACGGCTTCCAGATCCCAGAGTGCCTCCGGCATACCCATCTCAAACCAGGTAACATCCTGAATACCCTTGATACCCTGTGCCAGCTTTGCAGCACAGCCAGGAGCTGCCTGAAGGTAAACATAGCCATATTTTTCACAGGCTGCCAGAGTATCCTTTTCCATGCCGCCCTTTCCGACGACCGCTTTGACACCAAGCTTTCCAACCATGTCAGCGTATGGCTCCATACGGATGCTGGTGGTCGGTCCGATTACGTTTAAGCGCCAGGAACCATCCTCATTCTTTAAGCATACCGGGCCGGCATGGAAGATGGCAGCGCCGTTGAAATCCTTCGGCAGCGGCTCACCCTTCTCCAGTAACTGACGGATTCTTAAATGTCCCATATCTCTGGATGTAAAGATATGGCCGGTCAGATATACGACATCGCCGAGCTTTAACTCACGGACATCCTCTTCTTTAATAGGCATAGTAAGAACTTTCTTTTCCATAAGGTTGTGATCTCCTTTCTGATCCGATACTGATTACAGAAGCTTTTCAATGCGTCCGTCGTTATACATACGGATGCCGGCACGTCTTGCTACCCAGCAGTGGAAATTGATTGCTACCGGAGCAATGGCGGTATGGGTTGCAGCGGTTCCGATCTTAACGGCCAGACATACGGTGTCACCGCCGGTTCCTGCAGCACCAAGGCCAAGCTTGTTGATATTGTCGCGGAGCTCATCCTCCAGTCTTGCAAGAAGCGGATCCGGGTTGGTGTCGGACCAGTTACGGGTGCTGATTGCTTCACGGCTTAACTTGGATGCGATATCCATCTGTCCGCCGATGCCGATGCCGATACCGAATGGCGGACATGGCTTTCCGCCTGCGTTGATCGCGGTTTCCAGAACGAAACGTTTTAAACCTTCAAAATCTTTGTCCAACTTTAAGGTAGCGGTAGTGAAAATCTTCATGGCATTGCCAAGCTCAGCGCCGCAGCCCTTGAAGCTGATGATGAAATCCACATAATCCTGTCCCGGATTGTACTGGTATTCAATGTTCGGAACACCCTTACCGGTGTTGTTGCCAGGATTATGACGGGTTAACGGATCAACGATACTCGGACGAAGGTAGCCCTTTTTGGTGGCTTCACCGAGCGCCTCAGCAATCGTGTCTTTTGCGAAAGACGGGAAGTTGTCATCGCCGTAGGAAATCCAGGTGGTCGGATATCCAGGGGACTGGCAGACTGCCTTGTCCTGTGCTTTTGCGATATCCAGATTCTCCAGCATGGAAGAAAGCATACTCTTCGCGGTTTCATTGGTTTCGCGATCCAGAGCAGCCTGAACCAGTGCCTTTACATCAGCTGAAATTTCGGTTACGGCTCTGATGCAGGCATCATGCATGGCTTCTTTCATCAATTCTTTTTCCATAATAAAAACCTCCTTAAATGGTATTGGGTTTATGATAATTGAAATACTTTGTTGATATCATCGAATGTTTCCAGGTTATGCAGGTTGTCTAACAGGCGGGTAACCACGTCGGCACCAAGCATATCCTCCGTCAGCAGGCGGAATTTGCGGTCAGCCATATCCCAGTCGAATGGATTCTTGAAGTCACCGATCGGGTAGTCTACCTGATCCGTGATAATCTCGCCGCTCTTCATGGTGATGGTGAGCTTGTGGGACCACTGGTTCGGATCCTGATGGAACTCATCGTCCAGCTTCGGGCTGATATTGACCTTGATCTTGGACATCAGGTCTTTGATCTTTGGATTGTTAATGTTTTCGATGGTAAATACCCGGTCGCTTAAATCCCGTAAAATGATGGCAGCGGCAATGCAGAACTGAACGCTGAATTTCGCTGCGTACGGATTTTCCGGATATGGATTGTTGGTAGTCTGTACCGCGGTGCTGTAGGTATCATCCGTGATGGATACGATATCGTCCGGATTGATGTCATGTGCCGCAAGGATCTTCTCAACACAGTAGTCCGCGGAATGGGTATGGCGGCAGCAGGCATACGGCTTGAAGGAATTTTCGGTGATGCGGTAGCCTTCGCCGAAGCCCTTTATCAGGTTGTTCATGTCATGCTCCGGGGCAAGTGCATTTACAAAAGCACGCTCTCCCTCCAGAATGGCAGGGGCACCGGTAAAGCCAAGTTTTGCAAGCTCAGCAGCCCGTATACCGCAGAGGTTCGCATTTGCGGTGTGAAGAACCTTGCTCATGGATCCGCTTGCCAGGAATTCCCACAGGCCCGCAGCCTGGGTTCCAGCGGAGCCAAAGCAGTTTACCATCTGTTCTTCCGTGAGACCAAGCAGCTTAGAGGCGGTGGCACCGGAGGAAAAGGCACCGACTACCGCGGTAGTATGCCAGTATTTATAGGAGGAAGGGTTGATAGTCTCTCCGATGCGGGCACCTGCCTCATAGCCTGCAGCCACTGCTTCGATTACCTGTCTGCCGCTCAGGTGAAGCTTCTGCGCAAGGGCAAAAGCGGTCGGAACGGTGATGACAGCCAGATGGGTGATGGATGCGTTGTGCACATCGTCCATATCCATGACGTGGCCAAATACCGCGTTCAGCGCGGCGGCCTGCTCAGCAGTCATATTCTGAAAACCAGGCTGGAACAGGCTGGCCTGGGAAGCGGTTACCTTCTCTGCATAATATTCTTTCCAGATGGATGATTCTTTCTTTGCGGAACCGGCAATGGCTACGCCCATGAAATCGAGGATACACATTTTGGTGATGTCAATGGTATGTTCATCAAAATGGTCATAATTCATATCCTTGATATAAGCGGCCAGTTTCCGGGTTTCCTGATTGGCAGTACTCATATAAAGCCTCCTCACAGATTTAGATATTTTCGTTAAAGTGTCTGGAAATTGTTACTTTCTCTAGTGGTATACCAGTTGTGATTACAGAATACCACACATAATGACAAAATGGAAGAGAAAATGAGAAAAAAATTATAGAATTTGACGAGGCCTTTTTGGAGACTATTGACAATGACAGAAGTTTTATTGTATCTTTTAAATAACAAAAAATGTGAAACACAGAAAAAGAGCACGAATGCTATTTGCCGGAATGTTTTTTACATTTAGAAGAACTGAGGGGAAATTCATGGAAGAAAAGAAAGTATCAAAAACTGGAAATAAATATTACGAAGTGATCCTGGACTGGTTCCGCCAGCAGATCCTGTCCGGTCAGATGAAGGAGGGAGACACGATTCCTTCAGAACGGGAGCTGGCTGCTCAGTTTGGTGTAAGCCGGGTTCCGGTGAGGGAGGCCTTAAGAATTCTGGAGTATATTGGAATTATCAGCAACGGAGCGGATGGAATGATCATTCAGCGGGTAGATGTACAGCTGTTTACACCGGGAGCTAATTTTGCAACGGAGATCACCCAGGAAACCATCGAAAATCTGTTTGAAGTGCGGATCTTTCTGGAGTCCGCTGCGGCATACTACGCAGCACTGCGGCATACGGATGAGGATATTGAACAGATCCGCAATGCCATTACAGCCATGTCCGCAGCGATCGACGATCCGGACGCAGACAGCGAAGCCTTTACATGTTCGTCCCATGCTTTCCATCTGCGGGTGATCGCGGCGGCCAAGAACCCGGTACTGGAAAACCTGTACCGCAGTCTCTATGATCTTCTGGAGATTTCCAAACAATACACCATGCGTCCGGAGAGTGTCAGCGATTCTACCCTCATGGATCATGAAGCCATTCTCTACAAAATCGAGAGCGGAAATGCGGATGATGCCAGCAAATATATGAAATTTCATCTGAGCAGGGCGTTAAAGCGGGTCATAGCCGATCATGACAAAATGAAGGAATAGGAGGGAAGCAAATGGCGGCAAAGCGGAGCAGCAAAGAATACAGCAATGCAGAGGCTGTGGATATTATCCACCAGGTAGCCAATTTGTACATTTCCACAAAGGTGCCGCAGGATTACGGAACGGGAGAAGAGTATACCTCTGTTGAGGTTCACACACTCAAGCATATTGCGGATAATCCTGGCATTACAGTAACAGAACTTGCGCGGCATAATGGTAAGACGAAGGGCGCTATTTCCCAGATTCTTAAAAAAATCGAGAAAAAGGGTCTGGTTTGCAGGGAAGCGTCCAATGGAGATAACAAATTACCGCTGTTTTTGACAGAAAAGGGAAAGGAACTGGATCTGGCCCACCGAAATTATGATATGGTCCATGCCGGTGAATCCATGAATGAAGTACGGAGGCTTTACACGCCGGAGGAAATGAATACCGCCTTTCAGGTACTGGAAACCTGGCTGGAGGTCAGACGCCAGGTCGAAGAAG
>OJRB01000478.1_pt1 | contig 24035 bp, 19 predicted proteins | sample 1599061 | NCBI WGS metagenome assembly OJRB01 (sample SAMN03922522, study PRJEB24848) | human gut metagenome | isolation source: stool sample | host: Homo sapiens | place: Germany | collected 2010-02 | reverse complement strand
AGCGGTATGCCGGGATTACCGGCTTCGGACCTGTAGTGGGTTCTGTCTCTATATTGTTATTGGGCGAATTTCTGGAATGCTTTTGAGGCCACGCTTTGCGGATATTCCGAATCGGAAATCAGAAGGATATTACGTTCTGGGAATTGCTCCTCAATCTGGATCTGGAAGATGTTTCCGGCGGCGAGTTCGCTGTGGGCGAAGGCTTCCGGGATGAATCCGATGCCGAGGTTGTGGCGCACAGCGGGCAGAATCAGGTCGGTGGTGGCCAGTTCCATATCTGGTGAGAAGGAGAGACCATACTGTGCAAAGTAGGTATTCAGGAAGGTACGGCTGATGGACTCCGAGGTCAGGCTGATCCAGGGATAGGAAGCCAGTTCCCGGAGTGAGACCGGACGGTCCTTCAGCTCTTCAAAGCGCCTGCCGCTGATGAGGATGTCCCGGTAGGTGTGCAGTTTTTTCATGCGCAGCGGTTCCGAAATGTGAAGCGGAAGGGAGGAAACCACGGCGAAATCTACCTTACCGTCCCGTACGGCCTGAATAGAATCCTGGGTGCTGTGATTTAAAATCTGGAAATGGACGCCCGGGTATTCCTGGTGAAAGGCCTCCATGGCCGCAAAGAGCCAGGAATGCAGGGCCGTTTCGGTGGCGCTGATGGAGATGCTGCCGTTTTCCAGCTGGAGCAGATCGCTTAAATGGTTTTCGGCCCGGAAAAACTGCAGGCAGCCGGCGGAGACATATTCAAAGAAACGGCTTCCCTCCGCAGTCAGCTCCATGCCGGATTTGCTGCGGATGAAAAGGCGGCAGCCCAGGTCCGATTCCAGCTTATGGATGACGCGGGTCACGGCAGGCTGGCTGGTGTTTAAGGCAGCAGCGGCCCGAGTCAGGTTGCCGTATTTCGCCACATAGTAAAAAATCTTATAATATTCAAAATTGGATGTCATGTGCTGGTAATCTCCCTGTTTTATCAATCTGTTTTTCTCAGAAACTTGTCTTTCTTTATCTCCATTATAATACAGAAACCCGGGAAAATCCACGCTTTGCGCTGTATCCATATCAGATTGATATGAATACAATGCGGAAACGGCATTTTACAGATTGCATTGTATGTGCGAAAATACAATCGTAAGCGTTAGAAAAATAACAAACCACTGCAATGGAATGAGACAAGCTAAAAGAAAGTACTAAAATGGAAGACAATAAATTATGTCTTGAAAAGCAGCCATTATCTGATGAACTGCTCAACAAAATGAATGCCTACTGGCGTGCTGCCAACTATCTGTCAGCCGGTCAGTTATACCTTCTTGATAATCCGCTTCTGAAAAAGCCATTGACCATGGATCAGATCAAGAAAAAAATCGTCGGACACTGGGGAACCGTGCCGGGACAGAATTTCGTATATATACACTGCAACCGTGCCATCAAACGATATGATCTGGATATGATCCTTCTTTCCGGCCCGGGCCACGGCGGAAACTTTCTGATCGCCAACACCTATCTGGACGGAAGCTACAGTGAGGTATATCCGAACATCAGTCAGGACGAGGAAGGCATGAAGAAAATGTTCAAGCAGTTCTCCTTCCCCTGCGGCGTTCCGAGCCACTGTGCTCCGGAGACTCCTGGTTCCATCAACGAGGGCGGTGAGCTTGGCTATTCCATTGCCCATGCATTCGGCGCTGTATTTGATAACCCGGATCTGGTCGCAACGGTGGTTGTGGGAGATGGCGAGGCAGAAACCGGCCCGCTGGCAACCTCCTGGCAGTCCAATAAATTCTTAAACCCGATCACCGATGGTGCGGTTCTTCCAATCCTGCACTTAAATGGATATAAGATCAGCAACCCGACCATCTTTTCCCGTATCCCGCACGACGAGATCAAGTCCTTCTTCGAGGGCTGCGGCTGGAAGCCGTACTTTGTTGAGGGCGACGATCCGATGACCATGCATAAGAAGATGGCAGAGACCATGGATACCGTCATCGAGGAGATCAAGGCTATCCAGAAACACGCAAGAGATGAGCAGGATCCGGAGCGTCCGAAGTGGCCGATGATCATCCTGCGCACTCCGAAGGGCTGGACCGGTCCGAAATTCGTAGATGGCCAGCAGATTGAGGGATCCTTCCGCGCCCATCAGGTTCCGATCAGCATGGAGAAGCCGGAGCATTTACAGCTTCTGGAAGACTGGTTAAAGAGCTATCACGCAGAGGAGCTGTTCGATGAGAACGGACGCCTGATCCCGGAGCTGGCGGAGCTGGCACCGAAGGGCAATGCCCGCCTGGGCGCAAACCCGCACGCAAACGGAGGCCTGCTGTTAAAAGATCTTCGTCTCCCGGATTTCCGTGAGTACGGCATTCCGGTGGAGCCGGGCAAGACCAAGGCTCAGGATATGATCGAGCTTGGCGGTTATATCCGTGATATATTCAAACTCAATGAGGACAGCAAAAACTTCCGTATCTTCGGACCGGATGAGAGCATGTCTAACCGTCTGTATAAGGTATTTGAGGAGCAGAACCGCGACTGGAACGGCGAGCTGCTTCCGACCGATGACAAGCTGGCAAGAAATGGCCGTATCATGGATGGCATGCTGAGTGAGCATATGTGTGAGGGCTGGCTGGAAGGATATCTGCTGACGGGCCGTCACGGCTTCTTCGCAAGCTATGAGGCGTTTATCCGCATCGTGGATTCCATGGCCGCACAGCACGCAAAGTGGCTGAAGGTCTGCAACCAGTTGTCCTGGAGACGTCCGATCGCATCCTTGAACTTTATCCTGACCTCCAATGTATGGCAGCAGGACCACAACGGATTTACCCATCAGGATCCAGGCTTCTTAGACCATATTGCCAACAAGAAAGCAGATGTTGTCCGTATGTATCTTCCGCCGGATACTAACTGCCTGCTTTCCTGCTTTGATCATTGCATCAAGAGTAAGAACTACGTGAATGCCATCGTTGCTTCCAAGCATCCGAGCTGCCAGTGGCTGTCCATGGCGCAGGCTGTGAAACACTGCACCCAGGGCATTGGCATCTGGGAGTGGGCAAGCAATGACTGCGGCGAGGAGCCGGATGTGGTTATGGCATGCTGCGGTGATACCCCGACCCTGGAGACCATGGCTGCAGTTACTATCCTGCGGGATGAGCTTCCGGAATTAAAGATCCGCGTAGTGAACGTAGTAGACCTGTTTAAGATGGAGAGTGATCACAAGCATCCGCATGGCTTAAGCGATGCCGAGTATGACGCAATCTTCACCCCAAATAAGCCGGTAATCTTCGCGTTCCACGGATATCCGACTCTGATCCATGAGTTGACCTATGAGCGCAATAATCACAACATGTCTGTTCACGGCTATCAGGAGGAAGGCACCATCACGACACCGTTCGACATGCGTGTCCAGAACCAGCTTGACCGCTTCAGTCTGGTAAAAGACGCGGTAATGCATTTGCCGCAGTTGGGCAACCGTGGTTCCTTCCTGATCCAGAAAATGAATGATAAGCTGGTAGAGCACAAGCAGTATATTGCCGAGTACGGACAGGATATGGAGGAAATCCGCAACTGGGAGTGGCACGTACCGGAAAAATAAGCGCAGTTAATAAATAGAAATATCATATATAAGAAACGCCGCCACGGCAAAACCGTGGCGGCGTTTTCATGTTGCGATAGGAATTATATAGCGGAAATCTGCTTCTGGAACAGGCTATTGACAGCTGCTTCCTTAGATTTGATGAGGTGCAGGGTAATAGCCGCGGATGCCTCTTCTTTTTGATCATTTAAAATATAGCGGATCAGTTCGATATGTTCCCGGGCCGCTTCAATATGTCGCTCCCAGATATCCTGGCCGGAAAACAGGCGGATGCGTTGGTTCTGATCATAGATATGATCGAGCATATCGTTAAAGAATTTGTTGGGGCAGGCCTTGTTGAGCAGTCGGTGCAGTTTATCGTCAAGGTAGCAGAATTCTTCTGGAGTTTTTGCGGACGGTACAGTCTGAATGAGCCGTTCGGAGGTTTTCTGGATATCAATCAGTGCATTTCGGTCGATTCGGTTCATATAGTTGTTAATGATAAATGGTTCCAGAAGGATGCGGGCTTCAAAGGTCTGGTTGATCTCGACCAGAGTAAGTCCGGTTACCATAACTCCTTTTTTGGGGATGATCCGAACAAAACCTTCCTGTTCCAGCTTGTTGAGCGCTTCGCGGATCGGGGTGCGGCTGGCATCGATCTCTTCAATCAGGTCGGCTTCATTTAAAAAGGTGTTTGGTTTGTAATCGCAGGACATAATCCGCTCTTTGATAATCTGATATGCCTTGTTTTTCAGATTCGTAGTCATGAAACTATCCTCCCGGTATATTGGTTCGTTCATATTATATTTTACCACATAACGCTATAAATAACATATCAAGAAATGCAGAATAAATTAGAAAATATGAAATTCATATTTATGATGTATACATCATACATCCTTTTTCTTTTCAGAATTGTTGTGCTAACATGAAATTACACAAAAGATGTTGTAAAAACCAGGAGGGAAAAGAGAAAATGAACAAAAAACTTGGTGTAGTATTAGCAGCCGCAATGGCAGTTACCAGCATGACCGGATGCGGAGGAAGCTCCTCCAGCACTTCCACCACCGCAGCAGACACTGCAGCAGCAACCACCGCAGCAGAGGCAGCCGCTGATAAGGCTGCAGCAGATGGCAGCGAGGCAAAGGCTCCGGTTGGTGATCCGATCGAGCTGACCTTTGGACATGGACAGGCTGAGGGTCATCCGTACCAGCAGGCAGCTCTCTATTTCAAGGATCTGGTTGAGAAAGAGTCCGGCGGTTCCATTACCGTTACCGTAGCTCCGAACGGCACCCTTGGTGATGAGCGTGAATCTGTAGAGGCTCTGCAGATGGGCACCATGGATATCAGCGTAGCCGTAGCAGCAGCACTGAGCGGATTTGATTCCAACATGGACGTATTCAACATGCCGTACCTGTTTGATTCTCGTGAGGAAGCATTCAAGGTTCTGGACGGCGAAGTAGGACAGGAACTGTTTGGAAATCTGGAAAGTCAGGGCATTAAGGTATTCGGTACCTACGATCTGGGCTTCCGCAGCATGACCAACTCCACCAGACCGATCGAGACTCCGGATGACTGCAAGGGTCTTCGCGTTCGTACTCTTGAGAGCTCTGTATGTGTAGATGCTCTTGGCGCTCTTGGTATGGATGCAGTTTCCATGAGCTTCAGTGAGCTGTTCACCGCACTTCAGACTGGCGCTGTAGATGGTCAGGAGAACCCGCTGTTCACCATTTATAACTCCCGTTTCTATGAGGTTCAGAAATATCTGTCCCTGACCGAGCACTTCTACCCGGTATGCCCGCTGATGATGAGCGAGATCACCTGGAACAAGTTAAGCCCGGAGCAGCAGGATATCGTCGCAGACGCTATGAAGAAGTCTGTTGATTACGAGCGTGAGCTGGCAGGCGAAGAGTTAGACAAGATGCTGGAAGGCTGCAAAGAGAAAGGCATGGAAGTCAATGAAGTAGACAAGGCTCCGTTCATCGAGGCAGTACAGCCGGTATATGAGAAATACAATTCACAGTTTGGCAGTCTGATCGAGAAGATCAACGCAGCAAAATAACAGAGGAGGCAGTCAGGTTATGACGAAAATGATTAAGGGAATCGACAAAGCAGTAAACGGATTTCTGACATGGGTCGTTGTACTGATGCTTGCCGTGATGTCAGTGGTTGTGTTTGGACAGGTGGTTTTCCGCCTTGTCCATGCCACCATTCCGTGGAGTGAAGAGTTATCCAAGTACATGCTGATCTGGACCACGTTCCTTGGTTCAGCGCTTTGTGTGCGTAAGGGCTCTCTGGTAGGTCTGGAGATCCTGTTTATGATGCTCCCGAAAAAAGCGGTCAAAGCAGTAATGCTTCTGGTACAGGCAGCAACCGCGGCATTCATGGTATTTCTGATCGTAATGGGATATAAGACAGCAGGTCTTGTATGGAATCAGACCACACCGGTATTGAAAATGCCTATGGGACTGATGTATGCTTCCATTCCGACTGGTGCAGTATTCATGCTGATCAATACCATTATCGTAGTTTACTATCAGATCACAGGGGAGGACGTAAAATGACAGCAGTATTGTTCATAAGTATGGTAATCCTGCTTTTTGCAGGAGTTCCGATCGCTTTTGTGCTGGGCGGCTCCTCCGTGCTGGCACTGGCCGCTGACAGCGGTACCAATATGTCAATCGTGATCCAGAGAATGTTTTCCGGAACCGGAAGCTTTACTCTGCTGGCAATTCCGTTCTTCGTTCTTGCCGGAAACCTGATGAGCTCCGGCGGTATTTCCCGCCGTCTGGTAAATTTATGCAACAGCTTCCTGGGTCATATCCCGGGCGGCCTGGCTATGGTTGCCGTGGCAACCTGCGCCTTCTTCGCAGCAATCTCCGGTTCCAGCGCAGCAACCGCAGCGGCTGTTGGAGCGATCATTGTTCCGGAAATGCTCAAACACAAATATGACCGCAACTTTGCGGCTGGTACCATTGCTTCTTCCGCTGAGCTTGGCGTTATCATTCCGCCGAGTATTGGCCTGATCCAGTACGGTGTTGCTGCAGAGCAGTCCATCGGTGATCTGTTTAAGGCAGGTTTTCTTCCGGGATTATTCATCTGCGGAACCATTATGGCTATGGCTCATCATCTTGCAAAGAAACAGGGATTCGTTCCGGTGGAAAAAGCAAGCTGGGCTGAGCGTGGAAAAGCATTTAAGGATGCAATCCTCGCAATCCTGATGCCGGTCATCATTCTGGGCGGTATCTACAGCGGATTCTTTACCCCGACTGAGGCAGCCGTTGTTTCTGTATTCTATGGCCTGGTTGTTGGTGTCTTTGTATACAGAGAGATCAAGCTGAAAGACTTAAAGAAAATCTTCTATGAGTCTGTTCTGACCATGGCTACGGTTCTTCTGATCATGTCCGCATCCACCATCTTTGGATGGATTCTGGCAAAACAGCAGATCCCGCAGGCTCTGGCAAAAGCATTCCTGGGAATTTCTGACAGTAAGTATGTATTCCTGCTTCTCATCAATGTTATGCTTCTGGTAGTCGGCATGGTTTGTGAGGCTGGCGCAGCTATGGTAATCCTGGCTCCGCTGCTTGCCCCGATTGCCCAGACCCTTGGCATCGACCTGATCCATTTCGGTATCATTATGATGACCAACCTGGCTATCGGCATGATGACACCTCCGGTAGGTGTAAACCTGTACGTTGTCTGTGACAGCGCCAATGTAAAGATTGAGGGCATGATGAAGTACCTGATGAGGTATTTCGCGGTTCTGATTGCGGATCTTCTTATTATTACATATTTTCCGCCGCTGTCTTTACTGATTCCAACATTGCTGAAATAAGGAGAAACTCATCGTGAAGATTACAGATATCAAAACAATTATCCTGAAATATCCCTATGAGTCCTTTATCGCTGACGGTCAGTCTGCGTGCTTCGGAAGAGGCGCGCTGCTGATCCAGGTGGAGACGGACGCAAAGATTACAGGACTTGGAGAGTGCGCAACCTTTGGTGCCTCCATGACAGCTATGGCTGACATCATTGAGAACCAGCTGAAGGGGCTTTTGATCGGACAGAACCCGCTGGATATTGAGCGGCTATGGGAGACTATGGTGTGGAGTAATTTTGCCAATGGACGCCGCGGTATTGTGATGGGCGCGATCAGCGGTATCGATATTGCGCTGTGGGACATTGCCGGTAAAGTGGCAGGACTTCCATTATACCGTCTGTTGGGCGCAAACAGCGATAAGGTAAAGGGCTATGCCAGCGCAGGCTTCTATGCTCCGGAAAAGAGCATTGATGACCTGAAGCGTGAGATGGAGAGTTACATGGCCAAGGGCTATACCGCTTTCAAGATGAAAGTCGGAAGAAGCCGCAACAACATCGGTATGCCGCACCGATATGTGAATAAGGGTGATTTCAATATTTCCTTTGAGGAGGATATGGCTCGTGTCGCAGCAGTACGTGAGACCATTGGCCAGGATGCTGTTCTGATGATTGACATGAACTGTACCTGGGATGTGGATGCAGTGCTTGCAGCCGAAAAATATTTCGATGAGTATAACATCTACTGGATTGAGGAGCCGTCCCGCTCTGATGATGTGGCAGGCTACGCAAAAATCGCAGCCGGATTAAAGCGCACGAAGGTAGCTGGCTGCGAGTCTGAGCAGGGACTGGCACGCTACAAGGAACTCCTGGAGCGTGGCGCTCTGGATGTGGTACAGGCGAACCTGGGCTGGAGTGGAGGATTTACCGAGTGCCGCAGAATCGCAGCTTTGTCACTTGCCTATGATAAACTGTTTACTCCCCACACCTTTTTCTCAGCAGTTCTGACAGCAGCTAATGTTCATTTTGCAGCATCTCTGCCGAATGTTCCGTTCATTGAGTCAGAGGAAAATTACAATCCGCTGAGAACAGAACTGTTAAAAGAGCCGATTCAGTGCGACAGCGAGATGAATTACCTTGTACCACAGGGAGCAGGTCTTGGTGTAGAACTGAATATGGATGTTGTAGAAAAGTATCGCGTGAGATAAGGAAAACTGTATCCATACATTATAGAAGAAACGCCGCCACGGCAAAACCGTGGCGGCGTTTCTTTTGGCAAAATAGAAGGATAATAAAAAGTGAGTGACTTTTGCACGAATTATGGTTCTTCGTGCATGGACCAGGCATTGTGGTCCGTGTGTAAGATCATATGGGACTTGTGGGAAAGAGGATGTTCAAGGAAATCCTGGTACAGCTTTGCCACGTCCTGGTTCTCATGGGAGAAGCGGATCTTACTGTTCTTGTCTAAGAAGTGCAGGTTTTCACCGCGCACTCCCGCAAGTTCTTTGCCGTCACAGATCGGCTGTCCGCCGCCGCCGACACAGCCGCCGGGGCAGGCCATGACTTCTACGAAGTCATAAGATACATCGCCGCGCCGGATAGCCTCGAGGAGTTTTCTGGTGTTGCCGAGGCCACTGACAATGGCGGTGCGGACTGTAGTTCCGTTAAAGTCGAGGATTGCTTCTGTGAGTGCATACTCCTCATTGACAGTACGGATGTCGTTAAAGAAATCCGGGTCCGGATTTTTGGCGGACAGAGCATGGTAAGCGGTACGAAGTGCTGCTTCCATGACGCCGCCGGTAGCGCCAAAGATGACGCCGGCACCGGTCCACTCCTGCATGAGGCTGTCTGGCTTGCGGTCAGTCAGCACTTCCGGCCGGAGGTGGGTTTCACGCAGCATGCGGGTGAACTCTCGTGTGGTCAGTACGATGTCCACGTCCTTACCTGCGTATTCTTTATAGTAGAAATCCATGTTTGCCTCTGCTTTTTTTGCAACACAGGGCATAACGGATACGGTCACAATGTTTTCAGGATCCACGCCGATGGACTGCGCAAAGTAAGTCTTCATAACCGCGCCAAACATCTGCTGCGGAGATTTCGCGGTAGAAAGCTGCGGCACCATTTCCGGGAACTGGGTTTTAACAAAACGCAGCCAGCCCGGGCAGCAGGAGGTGAACATCGGCCAGTTGTTTAAGGAACCGCTCTGGAACCGTTCCAGGAACTCCGTTGCCTCCTCCATGATGGTTAAGTCTGCGGAGAAGGAGGTATCGAACACATAGTCCGCTCCCATGCGCTTCCAGGCATCCAGGATCTTGCCTACGGTAGCGTCCTCGCGCTTCATGCCCATGGCCTCGCCCCATGCGGCACGCACGGCCGGAGCAATCTGAACCACAACGATTTTCTTTTCATCTGCAATGGCATCCCATACCTTCTCGGTATCATCCCGCTCACGCAGGGCGCCGACCGGGCAGTGGGTGATGCACTGGCCGCAGAGAACACAGTCCGCATCGGTGATTTTGCGGTTGCCTTTGACATTGACGGTGGTCCTGGAACCGGTGCTGGTCACATCCCAGATGCCAAGTCCCTGCACCTTGTCGCAGACCTGGATACAGCGCATGCACTTGATGCACTTTTCGGTATCGCGGATCAGTGGGAAGTTCTTGTCCCACGGTGCATGCTCCACGCGCTCTTTGAAGGGCAGATCGATGATGTTTAAGTCGTTGGAAAGAGTCTGCAGGGTACAGTTGCCGCTGCGGACGCAGGTCGCGCACTTAAAGTCGTGCTGGGACAGGATCAGCTGCACATTCTGCTTTCTTGCTATGCGGACTTTCGGACTGTTGGTCAGGATCTCCAGACCTTCCTGTACCTTGTTGTTACAGGAGGTTACAAGCTTCTCCTTGCCGACTACTTCCACGAGGCAGACACGGCAGGCCGCAATTTCGTTGATATCTTTTAAGTAGCAGAGCTTCGGAATGTCGATTCCTGCCAGGGCTGCCGCTTCCATAATGGTGGTTCCCTCTGGAACCGAGATTTCGTTATGATCAATCTTTAAATTTACCATCTGTTCTCACGACCTCCTTTGAAGATTCCATAGCCGAAGTGGTCGCAGCCGAGGCATCGGCTGGCTTCCTGTCTGGCCTCTGCTTCCGTCATGCAGTTTTCCACGCCTTCAAAGTCGCAGACGCGCTCGCAGGCCTCGCGCTCAGTCATATTGACACGGCCGCACGGGATGCGGTCACGCAGGTCAGGCTCCGGAAGCACAACATCGCAGCCGATGGTGTGGCGGAAGCCAAGGTATTCATCAATGTTTGCCGCAACAACTTTTGCTGCCGCAATGGCTTTGATAACGGATGCCGGTCCGGATGCGCAGTCACCGCCGGCAAATACGCCAGGCATATTGTCAAAACCACCGTAACGCTCGGTCTGAATCTTGCCGCGGTTAACCGGAAGACCGGCCTCCTCGAAGTGCTGGAACTCGATATCCTGTCCGATGGCCACGATCAGGGTCTGGCACGGAATGAAGATATCCGGCTCGCCGGTGGCACGCACGCTGGCTCTGCCGCCCTTGATTTTACTGATCATCTGCGGGGTGACATAGACACCGCGCACATGGTTGTTTTCATCTACATCAATTCTGGCCGGAGCCATCAGGGTTTTCACTTCAATGCCCTCGGCAACCGCGCCCTCAATCTCACCCGGCAGCGCAGTCATATCGGCTACGCGGCGGCGGTAGAGGATGGAAACCTTCTTTGCGCCGAGACGTCTTGCGGTGCGGACCGCATCCATGGAAACGTTTCCGCCGCCAATGACAGCAACCTCCTGACCGGTCAGATCCGGATTTAAGTTCTTCCCTACATCACGCAGGAAGCGGACAGCGGAGATGACGCCTTCAGCGGATTCTCCCTCAATGCCGAGCTTTTTATCGGTGCTCGCGCCGATGGTGATGAGCACGGCATCGTACTCTTTGCGGAGTTCCTGAATGGTGATGTCGGTACCGATGCGCTTGCCATACTCAATTTTCACGCCGGTTTCCAGGATGGCGTTGATGTCATCATCCAGGCGGTCTTTCGGCAGACGATAGTTCGGGATACCGTAGCGGAGCATGCCGCCCAGCTTCGGAAGCATCTCGAATACGGTGGTCTGGTGTCCCATAAGCTGTAAGTAATAAGCTGCGCTTAAGCCGCCCGGGCCGCCGCCGATAATGGCGATCTTTTTGCCGGTGGAAGCGGCACAGGCTGGCGGCGGAACTTTGCCCGCATAGTCGGCAGCGAAACGCTTCAAGCCGCGAATATTTACGGCATCATCGATGATATTTCTGCGGCAGCGCGCCTCGCATGGATGCTCGCAGATAAAACCACAGGTAGTTGGGAACGGGTTGTCTTTGCGGATCAGGCGGATGGCATCTGCATAGCGGCCTTCCCGAACCAGGGCAACGTAACCCGGAATGTCCACATGAGCCGGACACAGGGAGACACACGGAACCGGCTGGCTGTAGTTGCAGGTGCAGCGGCCCTGATGAACGTGCTCCTCATAGTCCTCGCGGCATTCCTTTAAGCTGCGGTATACCGCAAAGGCAGCCTCATAACCGATGGCACAGTCCGCGCCATTCATGATACTCTGGGAAAGCTCCTCCATGAGCTTTAAGGTGTCCATGGTAGCTTCGCCGTTCATGACATCGGTCAGCAGGTTTTTTAACTGCCACAGACCGACGCGGCATGGTACGCACTTGCCGCAGGTGTGGGTATGACACATTTCTACAAAGGCACGGGTCATGTCAACCGGGCAAAGTCCTGGCGGGCTGGACTCGATTCTCCGCTCCAGGTCTTTGTACAGCTCTTCGATCATAAGCTGCGCCTGGTTGGGACTGGTAATTTCCAAACGACTCATATCTGATTTACCTCTCTTTTTGTTTGGTAACTATGGATGGGATAGTTACAATTTTGTTCATTTTGATTATGTTTCTCATTAGCGATTAATCCCCAGTATACAGAATGACGAGGAAAAAGGCAAGAGAAATCTAACAAAAATTTAGGTTTTCTAAAACTTTGTTAGAAATAAAACAAAGGAGGCTGCACTCAGAAAGAAACCTCTCTCTGTGCAACCCCCTTTGTCTGGGTTCAAGTATACAATAGAAGCATGGTTTTATGCAAGCCATGCTTCTGAAAGTGAATGTTTTTCTCAAAAACAATCATTTCTTAAAATACGACAACCAGCAGCATCTTAAACTGCTCCTGTCCATACACGGCATGCGGATGCTTTGCCGGCATGACGATGGACTCGCCCTCATGCAGCTCGTAAACCTTACCATCGATGGTGATGCGGCCGACGCCGTCCAGGCAGGTAACGAAGGCATCACCGCCGGATTCGTGGGTGCTGATCTCCTCGTCTTTGTCGAAGGCGAAAAGGGTAACGCTTAACGCATCGTTCTGGGCAAGAGTCTTGCTGACTACCTGGCCTTTCTGGTAGGAAACCTGCTCTTTTAAGGTCAGAACTTCGGATTTGCTGATATTTTTAATAAAACTCATGGTGGACCCTCCTTGGTGTTTAAAATCTGCTTTTATTATAAACAGAAATGGAAAGAAAATCCGTTGTCTGGACAACAATTCAGTTTTTTAACAGCTTCGGATCCATCCGGCGGATGTAGGGCTCCAGGGTAAAGCGGTCTACCAGCGCGGTGGTGGTTCCCTGGCGGGTGGTACTGAGTCCAGCCGCGTATGTGGCAATTTTAGCTGCGGAGATCAGGTCATAGTCATACAGCAGGTAGGAAACCAGGGTGGCAATGAAGGCGTCACCGGCTCCGGAGCTGTCAACAGAAATCACATCAATAGCCGGAAGGGAACAGGAAAAATCATCGGTGCAAATGTAGCAGCCTTTGGCACCCTGAGTGACAATGACGATCTGAATGCCTTGGGAGAGAAGGTATCTGGCTTTCTCTTCCATGGATTCTTTGCCCGGGCAGATTTCATTTAACTCCTCCAGGTTCGGAACGATGATGTCGGTCAGCTTCAGGAGTCTGGTGGGAAGAAATGAGCAGGCACTGGGCTTGAGTACTGTGGTGACACCATGCTTTCTGGCCAGTTCCGCAGCCTTCATGATGGCATCCAGCGGAATCTCTGTCTGGATCATGCAGTAGCTGGCATTGGTAAAGAGCCGTTCGCTGTTTGCGATATCTTCCGCTGTGGTGGAGTTATTGGCACCGGACATGATGGAAATCATGGAATCGCCGTCTTCCTGTACAAAAATGTAGGCCTGTCCGGTTTTCTGTCCCTTGCTGCGCCGGATTCCAAAGGTGTCAACCTGATAGCCTTTGGCATATTCGTATAAGAGATCCGCATCCGCATCATCCCCAACGCATCCGATGGCACAGACATTGTGACCGAGCTTGGCGGCTCCGATGGCTTCATTGATACATTTTCCGCCAGGATGAACAGCGGATGTGGGCGCGGTTACGGTTTTGCCGGTGTGGGGCAGTTCCTTGAAATTCATGTAGTTATCGATATTGATACTGCCAAGGGAAATGATTTTCTTCAGCCTGGAGTTGTATGGGATATCGATGGATAACGTGTTGGCCAGCTCCAGCGGAAAATCCGGTGAGAGGGTTCCATCCTTTTTCTCAATGGTCTGGATCAGGCGGAGGGTCAGGTAGCGGCTGAATTCAAAATGCGGGATGGTCAGCGTGGAAATCGGCGGGTAATCCTGGATCAGGCGCTCTGTGTCTTTCAGGGAAACCAGGGAAAGATCATAAGGGATGGAATAGTGCAGGGTGCTGACGGCCTGAAACAGCCGCACGGCCGTTGCGTAATGGGAGACAACAATGCCGCTGAACAGATGGTTGGCCATTTTGCTGATGGGAAGTCCGTCTTCAATGGAAAAAACAAACTGGTCATTCAGGGAAATATTGTGCTCCAGCAGGCACTGACGGTAGCCCTGGAAAAATCCGGAGGTTCGGTTTCCTTTGCTGAGCAGGCAGGCAATCTCTGTGTGTCTGGCCTGGATCAGCGCTTCCGTTGCCAGGTATCCCATTTTCTGGTAGTCCAGATTTATGGCATCCGGTGTGTCTGCGTTTGTCAGGAAAAAAGGAATGCCGGCCCGCCGGATGTATTCGGCGGCCTCCAGGCTTTCCGGTGATACCGGCTCCCACAGGATGCCATCTACATGCAGATTGATCAGGGCCATGATATTTTTCACTTCCTGTTCCGGGGAAAGCGCGCTTTCATGAAAAATAACCGAGTATCCCTCCTCGCGCGCCGCACCCAGAATACCGCTGGTGGAAAGGGTATATTCCGAGGTGTTCCGGAAGATCACGCCGATGCACAGGCTTTTGACAGAAGCAGAGGTGATGACGGACGCGTAGGGCTTGTAGTGATATTCCTTTGCAATCTTCAGAACATGTTCCCGGGTTTCCGCACTGATGCTGCTGTCTTTGTTGTTCATGATCTTGGAAACAGTGGAAGCGGAAAGACCAGCAAGCTTTGCGATTTCGTTAATTGTCATAATGAAAAATACCTCAAAATTCTAAAAAGTAAAAGATTGTGAATTTATTGTACAATAAAACCGGGAAAAAGCAAAGAAAATTATAGGTTTTGAATAAATGATATTGACACGAAAAAGAAGATGTGGTATGTTATGGATAACGAAAACGATTTCCGAAACAATTTTCCTGTCAGATGGCACTAACAAAATGACCGAAGAAAAATAAGGACTGTGAAAAGTGGATATAAATGGACCGCAAACCATTTAAAATTTTTCAGTGAAGTCGTGCAAACGAAAGGAGAGGGAACTATTATGATGAAAAAAACAGTGTCATTGCTTATGGCGGCAACGCTTGCAGTAGGTATGCTTGCAGGCTGCGGCGGACAGAAGAGCGCAGAGACTTCTGCCAGTGCGGCAGGAGCTTCCGAACCGGCAGCCGTTGAGGAACCGGAAAAGAACGAAAGCACAAACTACAAAAAAGAAATCCGTATCGGTACGCTGGCTGACCTGACTGTGAAAAACCGCTATGCGGGCACCGCAACCGTGACCACACAGACCTGTAACTCTACTTTTAATGGCCTGGTAAGCGTCGGAACAGATGGGGAAGCTGCTCCGGAGCTGGCTACAGAGTGGAGCAGCAACGACGATTCCACGGAATGGACCTTTAAGCTTCGTGAGGGCGTTAAGTTCCATGACGGCAGCGACTTCACCGCAGAGGATGTCAAGTTCACCTGGGAATACGCATCCACCACAGAGAATGACGGCATCACACAGCCGATCACCGGTGTCAGCATGGTAGACGAGGTCGTAGTAGACGATCCGTACACCGTAACCTTCAAGCTGAACACAAGCTCTGCTGACTGGCTGTACTACGCAGCACAGGATATCATCTGCAAGAACGCCATTGAGACCAAGGGCTTTGAAGAGGGCAGCGCCATCGGTACCGGCCCATACTACTTTGACAATCTGGAATCCGGTGTTTCATGGACCATCCGCCGTTTTGAAGATTACTGGGGTGAGAAACCAGTGACCGAGGCTATCACCTTCGTAGTTATCACAGACGCAAGCGCAAGAGCACTGGCACTTCAGTCCGGTGACATTGACGCAATGTACGACGGCAACCCGTCTGATATCGTAAACATGATGAACGACGGCAATTACAACGTATACAAGGCAGACAACATTCAGGTTGTATATGCCGGCTTCAACGCTCTGACCGAGAACGGCTCCAATAAGATCGTCCGTCAGGCAGTAGCTATGGCAGTAAACCGTGACGATATCGTAAACGCATGCTATGAGAACGGAAACTGCGGCGTGGCAGCAGAGAACTTCATCAGTACCGTAGCAGCGGGCTATGCACCGGTAGAGGCTTACCAGTATGATCCGGAAGGCGCAAAGAAACTCCTGGAAGACAACGGACTTTCCGGTCTTACCTTAAAGCTTTACACCTTCGCAAAATACATCCCGGTAGCAGAGGTTATGCAGGCAAACCTGGCACAGGCCGGCATCAACCTGGAGATTACCGAGTACGCACAGACCGGCTTCACCAAGGCTATCAAAGAGGATAACAAATACGATCTGGCAATCAACTGTACTTCCCAGTACGGCGGCATCATGACCGTTATGGTTGAGTACCTGATGACCAACGCAGCAAGATCCTTCATGAACTACTCCAACCCGGAGTTTGATGCAAAGCTGACTGACGCATTAGCAAGCCCGAACTACGAAGAAATGCTTACAAAGTATGCAGACCTTCAGCAGTATGTTGCAGAAGAAGTACCGGGCGTGCCGATCTGCATGGCGAACCTGTTCTGCATCGGAACCAAGAACTTCTACGGTGTAAACCTGAACGCTCAGGCAGTCGATGTAGATTTCACCAACTGTTATGTAATCGAATAACGAAGACACATTTGACAGAATGAATAACAGGGCTGTCGCTGGAATCACAGCGGTGGCCCTGTGCTATAAGAGGAGCTGACTATGTTAAAATATGTTTTAAAACGTATTGTGATGATTATTCCTGTAGTTCTGGCGGTTTCATTCATTGTATTTTTCATCATGGATTTTGTCCCGTCAGACCCGGCGGTTACGGTGCTTGGAGACGGTGCTACAGAACAGCAGATTGAGTATTACCGTGAAACCCATGGCTTAAACGATCCGCTTCCGGTCCGCTATGTCCGTTACATGGCCGGAATCGCGAAAGGTGATCTTGGCACCAGCTACGCCCAGAACCGTCCGGTATGGGATATCTTCTTTGAAAAATTCCCAAATACCTTTAAGCTGGCCATCGCGTCGGTTATCGTTACAGTACTCTTGTCCATTCCGCTTGGTATTCTGGCGGCGGTAAAGAACAATACCTGGATCGATACCATATGTTCGACACTGTCCTTTGTGGGACTGGCCATGCCGAACTTCTGGCTTGGCCTGCTGCTCATCATCCTGTTTTCCGTAAACCTGCACTGGCTGCCTTCCACCGGAGCGGTCGGATTTAAGAGCCTGATCCTTCCGGCCATTACCTGCGGTACCGGCAACATGGCGGCGCTGACCCGTATCACCCGTTCCTCCATGCTGGATGTACTTCGCCAGGACTACCTGAGAACGGCCCGGGCCAAAGGCCAGAGTGAGGGAATGATCATTACCCATCACGCGTTCAAGAATGCCCAGATCCCGGTGGTAACCCAGGTCGGCATCCAGATGTCTACTCTGCTTGGCGGAGCAGTCCTTACTGAGAGAGTATTCGCATGGCCGGGCGTGGGAGCGTTCCTGGTAGACTCCATTCAGAAGAGTGACTTTGAGGTGGTAACCGGTTTCGTTATCATGCTGGCTATTTTTGTATCCATTATCCTGCTGATCGTTGATGTAGTTTACGCATTTCTGGATCCCAGAATCAAAGCGCAGTATTCTAAAGGTTGAGGTGGCTTATGAGCAGTTCAAAAGAAAAATCAAGTGTAAAACAGAACCGGCTGCTGGAGGTGTGGAAGCAGTTCAGACGCAACAGGGGTGCGATGATTGGCCTGGTTGTGCTGATCTTCCTGATCCTGATTGCGGTTTTTGCAGATGTAATATGGGATTATGATACGGATATCACTGCCATGCAGGTCGGTGACCGGTTATTGAAGCCGTGTCTGGCTCATCCGTTTGGAACCGATAACTATGGCCGGGATATGCTGGCGAGAATCGGATACGGAACCAGATATTCCCTGGCTATTGGTTTTGCCTCTGTATTTATGGGAAGTGCGGTAGGTGTTCCTCTGGGGGCATTAGCCGGTTATATCGGCGGAAAATTCGATACCATTCTGATGAGATTTATTGATACCTTTACCATCATTCCAAGCCTTCTGATGACCATCATCCTGGTATCGGTACTCGGAACCAACCTGTTCAACCTGATGCTGGCTCTCTCCATCAGTACGATGCCGGTCATGACACGTATTACCAGAGCTTCTGTTATGGTAACCAGGAATAACGACTATGTGGAATCAGCCCGTGCGATCGGTGCACCTGTCCATGTCATTCTGCTACAGCATGTTCTGCCGAACTGTTTCTCTCCGATTCTGGTGCAGGCCACGCTGAGAGTGGGAACCTCCATTATCTCCGCAGCAGGACTCAGCTACATTGGACTGGGCGTGCCGCTTCCGACTCCGGAGTGGGGCGCACTGTTAAGCGCATCCAAGTCATTCATCATCAATGCGCAGCATATGTGCCTGTTTCCGGGTCTGGCAATTATGATCACAGTTATGGTAATTAACCTGGTAGGCGACGGTCTGAGAGATGCACTGGACCCGAAATTGAAACGATAAGGCGGGGTGAAAAGAATGTTTGGCAGAAAGAGAAAAGGCGATAGCGGACTCGACAAAATACGTGAAACTACAGATCTGGCGGTTGACGTGGAGAATCTGGTTGTAAAATATGTTACCTCCGAAGAGACTGTGGAGGCGGTCAACTCCATTGATCTGAAACTGAAACGAAAAAGAACCCTGGGACTGGTAGGTGAGACCGGCGCCGGCAAAACGACAGCCATGCTGGCTCTGATGAATATGGTTCCCTCCCCTCCTGGCATGATCACAGAGGGCTCCATCAAAGTAAACGGACTGGATATGCGTAAGCTTACTCCGGCACAGCTTCAGGCCGTGCGCGGAAGTGAGATCGCCATGATCTTCCAGGATCCCATGACTTCCTTAAATCCAGTTCTTACCGTAGGCGACCAGATTGCGGAAAGTATCTCTCTCCACCGCAATCTTTCCAAGGTCGAGGTAAAGCAGGAGGTAGGAAAGCTGCTTGCGAAGGTAGGCATTGACCCAAGACGGGCATCGGAGTATCCGCATCAGTTTTCCGGCGGTATGCGCCAGAGAGTAGACATTGCGATTGCTCTGGCCTGCAACCCGACTGTGCTGATTGCTGATGAGCCGACTTCCGCACTGGATGTTACCATTCAGGCCCAGATCCTGCAGATGATGCGCCAGTTAAAGGAAGAAAACGATACCTCCATGATCCTGATCACCCATGACCTTGGCGTTGTGGCAGAGATGTGCGATGATGTGGCAGTTATGTATGCCGGACATATTGTGGAATACGGTACGCTGGAAGAGGTATTCAACCATACAAAGCATCCGTATACAGAGGGCTTGTTTGTATCATTGCCGAATATTCACAAACGTGTGGAAAAGCTGCATCCGATTCAGGGCCTGATGCCGGATCCGTCCAATCTGCCGAAGGGCTGCGCGTTTGCGGAACGGTGTCCATACGCGACAGACGCGTGCTGGGAAAAAGCGCCGGAAACCTTTACGTTTTCCGAGACACACAGAGTTGCGTGCAGCGCATACAGAAATCCTGAGTTCAGAATTAGGAGGAACGGGTAATGGCAGATAATATTCTTGAAGTACGAAATCTGAAGAAATACTTTACAACCCACAAGGGAAACGTTCATGCGGTAGATAATGTCAGCTTTACCCTGGAACGGGGAAAAACACTGGGAATCGTGGGCGAGTCCGGCTGTGGAAAATCTACCACGGGCAGAACGATTTTACGGCTGATCGAGCCGACTTCCGGTGAGGTGTATTTTGAGGGAAAGGACATCAGTAAGCTCTCTAATAAAGAAATGACAAAGCTGCGTAAAGATATGCAGATCATTTTCCAGGATCCCTTCTCTTCCCTGGATCCCCGCATGACCGTCAGCCAGCTGATTGCAGAGCCTCTGAAGTATCATCCGATCCTGAAAGCAAAGAATAAAAAGGAACTTGAAAAAGAGACGGAAGAAACTGTTCTGGAGCTGATGCGGACGGTAGGACTGGCCGAGCGTCTTTACAACGCATATCCTCATGAGCTGGACGGCGGACGCAGACAGAGAATCGGAATTGCGAGAGCCCTTGCGCTGCAGCCAAAGCTGATTGTATGCGATGAGCCGGTATCCGCGCTGGATGTGTCTATTCAGGCGCAGATCTTAAACCTGCTGCAGGATCTTCAGAAGGAGCGCGGACTGACCTATATTTTCATTACCCATAACCTGTCTGTAGTAAATCATATCGCGGACGAAATCGCGGTTATGTATCTGGGAAGTGTTGTGGAGAAAGCACCGGTGGAGGAGCTGTTCGAGAATCCGCTCCATCCCTACACGAAAGCGCTGCTGTCAGTTATTCCGATCCCGGAAATTCACGAGGTGAAAAAGGAACTGGCCATTCAGGGCGAGGTGGTATCCCCAATCAATCTTCCGGATGAATGCCGGTTTTATAAGAGATGTCCGGTCCGCTGCGATGCCTGCAGACAGGGAGTACCGGCACTGCGGGAGGTAAGTCCGGGTCATTTTGTAGCCTGTGCGAAATGTCAGCAGGCTCCTGCGGGACAGTGCTGAAAACAGAATCGTATGAGGCAGGAGGTAGATGCATGAGATTTGTCAATTTTGGTTCTTTGAACATTGATTATACATTTGGGGTTGATAAGATTGTCTGCGCAGGTCAGACTATCTCATCAGTCTCCGAACAGAGATTTCCGGGAGGAAAGGGACTGAATCAGAGCCTGGCAGCGGCTCGGGCCGGCTGCGAGCTGTATCACGCAGGTTTGATCGGTGATGACGGCGGTTTCTTAAAAGAACTGCTGCAGGAGGCCGATGTGGACTGCCGGTTTTTGAAAGAGGTATCAGGCGGAACCGGAAAAGCGTTTATTCAGGTAGAGGCATCCGGCCAGAACTGTATTGTCCTGAGCGGAGGAGCCAATCAGAAGAACACGGAGGCATACTGCGACGAAGTATTAAATTATTTTGGCAGGGGTGACTATCTGCTTCTTCAGAATGAGGTAAACTGCCTGAGCTATCTGATTGATAAGGCTTATGAGAAGGGTATGAAAATTGTCCTGAATCCGTCTCCGATGGATGAAAAAATCCTGGCCTGTGACCTGAGCAAGATCTCTGTATTCATTATGAATGAGGATGAGGGCAGCCGCATTTCCGGGGAAACAACACCGGAAAAGATTCTGGATAAAATGGAAACACTGTATCCGGAGGCGGAGGTAGTACTGACCCTGGGAGAAAAGGGCTGTGCTTACTCTTACAAAAAACAGCGGATTTATCAGAAGAGCTATCCGGTGTCCGCAGTGGATACAACAGGAGCAGGTGATACGTTTACCGGATATTACCTTGCGTGCAGCCTGGAAAATATGAATATCAGGGACTGCCTGGAATATGCTTCCCGGGCCGCGGCCATTGCAGTGACCCGAAAGGGAGCAGCCTCCGCAATTCCGTGGAGACAGGAAGTGGAAGCTTTTAAAGAAAAAGCGGCAGTCTGAAGCAGGACAGAGAGGACAGACACATGGATGAGAAATTAAGAAGGGAACGGCTGACGGTTCCCACGGGGAAAATCCGTCTGGTGATCGATACGGACGCAAAGAATGAGGTGGATGACCAGTTCGCAATTGCCTGGGCGCTACGCTCGCCGGAGCGTTTTCAGGTTGAGGCGGTTTACGCAGCTCCGTTTTCCCATACTGTTTTCCGGCATAATATCGGAGATCTGGATTTTGCGGTTCAGGAGGATCCGGCGGAAGGAATGGAGCAAAGTTACCAGGAAATCCGGAAGATCTTTCAGCTGCTGGATGAGAATCCGGACGGAAGAGTATTCCGCGGAGCGACCGGCTATCTGAATGAAAAGCGGGACCCAGTCATGAGTGATGCAGTGCGCGACCTGATTGAGCGCGGTATGAGCAGTGATGAGCCGCTTTATGTGGCATCGATCGGGGCCTGCACCAATGTGGCTTCCGCGCTTCTGGCAGAGCCGCGTCTGGCGGACCACATTGTTGTGATCTGGCTTGGCGGTCAGCCGCTGTATTTTGACCATGGCTATGAGTTCAATATGGGCCAGGAAATTCGCGGGGCACAGCATCTGTTCAACTGCGGAGTTCCCCTTGTGTGGGTACCCTGCATGAATGTGGCTTCCCTGCTGACCTTTTCCGATGATGAGGCCCGGTGCAAGCTAAACGGAAAGAGCCGGATCGGCACATATCTGACGGACATTGTGCTGGATCAGTTTACCAATCTGGAAAAGGCGGTTAACCGCGGGAAGATGCACCGCACGCTTCAGCTAAAGGGCCGGGAAGACCAGCCGGAAGAATATTTTGCCGGATTTGAGACAAAGCATGTGGCGTGGTCCAGAACCATCTGGGATATTTCCACCATTGCGTTTCTGAAGAATCCGGGATGGATCCAGTCCACGCGCGTGCCCTCGCCGGTTCTCGGTGATGACTGTCGCTGGGTAAAGAATGCGGATATGACCGGCCGTCACGAAATAAGAGTGGCAAATTACTGTCAGAGAGATCTGATTTTCGGAGATCTTGTGTCCTGTTTGGATCATGACTGATAAAAGTACCGGGAACGGTTTCTTTTGCCTTGGTTGACGCAGGCTTTCCTTTGTACTAAAATAGAATAAAATTTAACAACATATTTCAGGAGGACAAACTGGTGGATAAGAAATAGCTTGCAATTGAAAAACACAAAGAGTGGAAAGGTAAGATCGAGGTCATCTCCCGTGCGAAGGTGACAACTCCGGACGAACTTTCCATCGCCTATACTCCGGGTGTTGCAGAGCCGTGCCTGCTGATCGCGGAGGATGAGTCTCTGGCGTACGATTACACCCGCAAGGGCAATCTGGTAGCCGTTATTACGGATGGAACTGCGGTTCTGGGACTTGGCGATATCGGCCCGTCTGCCGGCATGCCGGTTATGGAGGGCAAATGTGCCCTGTTCAAAGAGTTTGCCGGTGTGGACGCGTTCCCGCTGTGTGCGGATTCCAAAGATGTAGATACCATCGTCAACACCATTGCCCTGATCTCCAAGAGCTTTGGCGGCATCAACCTGGAGGACATTGCGGCTCCGAGATGTTTCGAGATCGAGAAAAAGCTGAAAGAGCGCTGTGATATCCCGGTATTCCATGATGACCAGCATGGTACCGCCATTGTAGTTGGCGCGGCACTCCTGAATGCAGTGAAGGTAACTGGCAAGAAGATGGGCGAACTGAGAGTTGTCATCAATGGCGCAGGAGCAGCAGGCGTGGCTATCGGCAAGCAGCTCATTGCCATGGGCTTCGGAAATATTATCATGTGTGATATTAATGGTATCATCTGCGAAGGTGACGCAAACTTAAATTCCGGACAGGAAGAAATCTCCCACATCAGTAATAAAAATAAAGAGCATGGAACTCTGGCTGATGCGTTGAAGGGAGCAGACATTTTCGTCGGCGTTTCCAGATCGCATCTGGTTACAAAAGAGATGGTAGCAACCATGAATAACGGTATTGTATTTGCCAAGGCAAACCCGGTTCCGGAGATCATGCCGGATGAGGCCAAGGCAGGTGGTGCGGCAGTCGTTGGCACAGGCCGCTCTGACTATCCGAACCAGATCAACAATGTGCTGGTATTCCCGGGGCTCTTCAAGGGTGTCCTTGCTGTGCGGGCAAAAGACATTACCGAGAACATGAAGATTGCAGCCGCGCATGCCATTGCAGCAGTGATTCCGGAGGAGGAACTGAATCCGGAATATGTCATTCCGTCCTCTTTTGACAAGCGGGTTGCCCTGGCAGTGGCCAATGCCGTAGCAAAGGCTGCTGTGGAGGAAGGAATCAACCGGGTTCCGTACACAGAAATAAAATAGATCAGCTGACCTAAAACTTATATTAAGATAAGAAGAAACTTATTTAGGTAGAAAATCGTTAAAACC
>OJRB01000477.1_pt1 | contig 24083 bp, 16 predicted proteins | sample 1599061 | NCBI WGS metagenome assembly OJRB01 (sample SAMN03922522, study PRJEB24848) | human gut metagenome | isolation source: stool sample | host: Homo sapiens | place: Germany | collected 2010-02 | reverse complement strand
CAAAGTAATAGGTACAACATTGCTTACTAAAGGCCTTGAGTTTGATACGGTTGTTGTTTTAAATGCGCATCGTTTTAATGACAAAAGGCACTTATATGTTGCTCTTACACGATGTTGTAAACAATTGATTGTAATTTCTAATAACCATATTTTAAATCCTAATTAATAGATTCTGTTGTACGCATTGCTAGTACATTCTATAATGTCCGATTTTCTTTAAGAATTTCGGACATTTTATTGCTACATCAAGAGTAATATCGTATCTTTGCAACTAGAATCATTGTGGATATGAAGACGATACTGACGAAGGAAATACGAAACATTATAAACCGAAACGGACCGAACAGGCTTTATATGGTGAGCGATTTTGCCCATCTGAATAATGACGGGCTAGTTACTCGTGCGCTTTCCCGATTAGAGAAAGAGGGTGTGCTCATTCGTCTTTCTCAAGGTCTATATTTATATCCATTACAGAATAAGTTCGGTGTACTTCGTCCCTCTATAGAAGATATCGCATACGCCATAGCGGAAAAGGATAAGGCTCGTATTATACCTAGTGGATTGACAGCATTGAACAAATTGGGACTTTCCACACAGGTCACGATGAATGCAGTCTATTTGACAGATGCCACAGCAAGGGAACTTACTATCGGGAACCGTAAAATCATATTCAAGCGCAGCGCACCTCGCAATTTTGCCTACAAGACAGACTTGTTTCCACTTATAGTCGCTGCCATGAAAGAATTAGGGAAAGATAACGTGACAGATGAACAGGTTGCAATCATAAAACAAGCCATTGAAAAATATGGTAGTCCTGATGAAATCAAATACGATTACAGCATTGCCCCGCAATGGATTAAACAAAGACTTGCATTATGAATTTTACTAAGCTTACAAAAGAAGAACAACTTACCATTTTGGCTAATGTAGCCGAAGAGAAAGGGATTGTGGACAATGCCGTAGAAAAGGACTACTGGGTCAGTATGGTGTTGCGTGCCATATTTTCTTTGCCGTATGCAGCAGCTTTTGTTTTCAAGGGAGGAACAAGCCTTAGCAAAGGTTGGGGATTAATAGAACGGTTTTCGGAAGATATTGACCTTGCAATAGATCCCCAATATCTCGGTTTCACAAATATTGAGACTAAAAGTCAACGGACTAAGTTGCGGAAAGACTCCAAGAAGTTCATAGATGGCACTTTTGCGCTTGACGTAGAGAACAGATTAAAAGAGTATGGTCTTTCAGAGTGTTGTAAAGTCATAGTACCGGAGACATCTGTCAGCGACCTTGACCCTGTAGTCCTGTTTGTCGAGTATAATTCAGTGCTGCAAACGAAAATGCAATATATACCGGAGCGAGTCAAAGTTGAGATAAGTTGTCGTTCTCTCATGGAACCGTCGGAACAGATAGAAATGCGTTCTATGATAGAAGATGCCTATCCGGATGAAGATTTTTCATTGCCGATATTTACAGTCCCCACAGTAGTGCCAGGACGGACATTCCTGGAAAAGGTTTTTCTTTTGCATGAAGAGTTTAACCGTCCCAATGGCTGTACACATATCGAACGTATCACACGACACATGTATGACATTGTAAAGATGATGGATAAATCGTTTGCTATGGAAGCAATGCAGGATGTACAATTATACGAGGACATTGTGACTCATCGTAAAAAGTTCACGGCTTGGAGTGGATTGGACTATACGAGTCATCTTCCACACACAATATCGTTCCTGCCTCCTGAAAGCATCGAAGATGTTTTGCGTGACGACTATAAGCAGATGCAAATCGGCTTCATCTATGCCAATGCACCTTCTTTCGATGAGATTATGGAACGATTGAGTGAGTTGCAAAGCAGATTTAGGACATTGGTATGGAAAAATTATCGTTGACGGTATGGATAGAATAAATGTTGATATAAACGAAACAGAGATTTTTAATCTTTATCCGGAAGTACTGGAAACGTTACTCAAAGACCATACGACAGGACGGAATATCTTTTGGGCAACGGATTCGTATGCACATAGGGGAGATGGATTTCAGTATAGTGATGCCATAACAGTTGGGCATATTATTGGCAAAAACGGGATGGTGATACGACCGCGTGCCTTGAAGAGCAAGGACGAACAGACGGAACGGACAAAGGAAATGGCAGAGGTATTTACTCCGTCATGGGTTTGTAATGCCCAAAACAATCTTGTGGACGAGGCTTGGTTCGGAAGGAAAGATGCATTCAACACCGTTGACGATACGCAGCATACATGGATGGCCAATCCCGACAGAATTACTTTCCCGAATAACAAGACATGGAAGTCATATGTCCGGGCGACAAGGATGGAAATCACTTGCGGTGAAGCCCCTTACCTCGTCAGTCGTTATGATACTACGACCGGGCTTCCGATAGAATTGAATCAACGCATCGGAATGCTCGACCGGAAACTGCGTGTAGTCAGTGAAAACACCGGAACAAGTGGTGAATGGCTTGATATGGCGCAGGAAGCCTATAAAAACATATATGCCTACGAATGGCAGGGTGATAATTTACTTTTGGCTCGTGAGGCTCTGTTGGTCTCCTTTGTAGAATATTATTATGCAAAATTTGGAAAAATGCCGTTGGCAAAGTCCCTGCTTTATATAGCCTATATCATTTCCTGGAATGTGTGGCAAATGGACGGACTTAAAGGAGTTGTTCCGGACAGTTGCAAGAATGGTGTAAAAGTCATGACGCGAGACTTATTCGGAGCGACTGAAAATGTTGAATATTGTTTAGGATGTCGTGATGGAGGATTCAGAAACCATAACGGGATTTACTGCCTAATAAGGGACTGGGGATTGAAAGACCCCAAAACGGGAGAGAATAACAGAAAGATAAGGTTTATAGACCTGATAAAATAAAAGTTGTATGATATGGCAACATTTGAAACCAGCTTAAAATCCAGACTGATATATGTCTTTGCCATTTCCGACGAATGGCATAAGGACTGTCTGAAAGTGGGTGAAACAACATTGGAGGAGGATGACGGGAACTTTCCTTTGCCCAACAGTGAGATACTTAACAAAGCTGCATGTGATCGTATTGACCAATATACGAAGACGGCAGGTATTGCCTATACCCTGCTCCATACGGAAATGACCGTATTTTTCAAAGGTGGAACAATTAGCTCCTTCAACGATAAGCAGGTACACAGCGTATTGGAGCGTTCAGGTGTTAAGAAAAAGACGTTTGATACTGTGAAAGGGGCGAATGAATGGTTCTGCTGCGACCTTGAAACAGTCAAGAAAGCGATACATGCAGTTAAGAATGGACAGAACAGTCTGAATGCAAGTGACATCAGCCATACTCAAACTCCTATAATCTTCCGTCCAGAGCAGCAGGCTGCTATTGACAAGACAAAAAAGCAGTTCAAGAAAGGCTCACAAATGCTTTGGAATGCAAAAATGCGTTTCGGCAAGACCTTATGCGCCCTGCGTGTGGCAAGGGATTTAGATATGCGACGCACCATTATCCTTACTCACCGTCCCGTAGTTGATGAGGGCTGGTTTGAGGATTTCGGTAAGATATTTTACGACCGTACCGACTATCATTATGGTTCCCGCACAAAAGGAGAAGATTTCGATTCCCTTGAACGGCTGGCGAAAAAAGGAGGCAAGTATGTCTATTTTGCCTCCATGCAGGACATGCGTGGCGCCCAATTGGTCGGTGGAAAATTTGACAAGAACAATGAAGTGTTCTCCACCGAATGGGATTTTCTGATTGTGGATGAAGCCCACGAAGGAACACGTACAGAATTGGGAGAGGCTGTTATTAAGGAGCTGACCAAGGTAAACACGAAAGTGCTTAAGCTTTCAGGGACGCCATTCAATCTGCTTGATGATTACACAGAAGAGGAAACGTACACATGGGATTACACTATGGAGCAACGCGCCAAAACAGAATGGGACTTGTTGCACATGGGCGACCCTAATCCGTATGCTTCTCTTCCGGCCATCAATATCTACACCTACGACCTCGGAGCGTTGATGAATGATTATTCCGAAGATGAAAAGGCTTTCAACTTTCGAGAGTTCTTCCGTACAAAGGATGACGGGACATTCATTCACGAAAATGATGTTGATAATTTTTTGTCGTTGTTGTGCAAGGAGGACAAGGAAAGTCTTTATCCTTATTCCAACGACCGGTATCGTAGTATATTTCGTCATACGCTTTGGGTGGTCCCGGGTGTCAAGGCTGCCCGTGCATTGAGTGCAAAACTGAAAGCACATCCTATATTCGGCTGCTTCGAGATTGTCAATGTGGCCGGCAACGGTGATGAAGACGAAGAAAATGCAGACGCTTTGCAAATGGTAAATACAGCCATTGGCAAGAATCCTGACAAGACATTCACTATCACCCTGTCCTGCGGACGACTGACGACGGGTGTGAGCATAAAGCCGTGGACAGCTGTATTCATGATGGCAGGGTCATATAGTACATCTGCAGCAGGTTATATGCAGACCATATTCCGTGTGCAGACACCGTTTATATATAAAGGACGTATGAAGGAGCAATGCTATGCTTTCGACTTTGCACCAGACCGTACCTTACGGATGTTGGCTGAAGTTGCCAAAGTCTCAGCCAAGGCAGGAAAGGCAACGGAAGAAGACCGCAATATTTTAGGTGATTTTCTGAATTTTTGTCCTATCATATCCATTGAAGGCTCGCAAATGAAGCCATATGATGTAAACAAGATGATGGGGCAACTCAAGAAAGCTCAGATAGAAAAGGTGGTGCAATGTGGCTTCGAAGATGGGGCATTGTACAATGATGAGTTACTCAAACTTACGGATGTGGATCTTGCAGACTTCAAGAATCTGAAAGGAATCATCGGTAAGACCAAGGCCATGCCTAAGTCTGGTGATATTGATGTTAACAAGCAAGGCTTTACAAATGAGGAGTATGCGGAAAAAGAAAAACTAGAAAAGAAGCCGAAACGTGAACGCACTCCAGAGGAGCAAGCCAGGTTGGACGAATTAAAGAACCGACATAACCAGCGTAAGGATGCCATTTCTATTCTACGCGGTATTTCTATTCGTATGCCGCTGCTTATCTTCGGAGCAGAACTGAAAGACGAAGATGAAGAGATAACCATTGACAACTTTGCCAATCTTGTGGACGATACTTCTTGGACAGAATTCATGCCAAAGGATGTAACCAAAGCCATCTTTGCCAAGTTCAAGCGCTTCTACGAGCCTGATGTGTTTCGTGAAGCGGGGAAGCGCATCCGTGCCATGACTCGAGCTGCCGACAAGTTCACCATAGAGCAGCGCATTGAACGTATAGCTGGTATATTCAACACATTCCGCAATCCTGACAAGGAAACAGTTTTGACACCGTGGCGTGTAGTCAATATGCACATAAGCGATTGCCTCGGAGGTTGGTGCTTTATGGATGAAGAGTTTAAGCAACCATTGGAAACACCGCGCTTTGTGGACAAGGGGGAGGTGACGCATTCTGTATTCAGAGCGGACAGCCTGATTATGGAAATCAACTCGAAGAGCGGTCTTTATCCATTGCTCGCTGCTTATAACATTTACCGTAATCGTTTGGAAGCGGCCAAAGAAAAATATGGAGAAGTAGGTAATGCCTTTGCCATGCAGTTATGGGATCTGACCATTGAACAGAATATTCTTGTAGTATGCAAGACCCCTATGGCTCGTAGTATTACTCGCCGTACTCTCGTCGGCTTCCGCGATACGAAAGTACATGCCGAATATTATAAAAATTTAATTGAAAACATATCCCAGAATTCAGACCTAGTCGTAAATACGCTACGTGACGGCAAGAATTTTTGGGGCGTAAACGAAAACAAACATATGACTATAGACGCCATTATAGGAAATCCGCCGTATCAGGTAGTTGATGGAGGTGGAAATGGAGCAGCTGCAATACCTATATACAATAAATTTGTATGCACTGCAAAAGATATGCACCCACACTATATCTCTATGATTATGCCAGCAAAATGGTATGGTGGCGGAAGAGGATTGGATGATTTTAGGAAAATGATGCTCAATGAGACACATATTGACTACATTAAAGATTTCCCTAATCCGAAGTCGGTTTTCCCTACAGCAAATATCAGTGGCGGAGTATGTTTTTTCAGATGGTCAAAAACTCACAATAGCAACATTGCTCTGTTTATAAATGCCTTTGACGGAACAGTAATTGAATCTAAGCGACAATTAAATGAATTTCTTCAATATGACATATTCCCAAGATACAATGAAGCGGTTGCTATATTACACGAAGTCATTTCATCTAATGGTTTTGAAAGTCTTTCTAAAATAGTAGCTCAATATAAGCCGTTTGGACTGAGGACGTACATACGAGGAACTGAAAACAAGCAAAATGAAACAGATGTATTGGTGCATTCGAGCGGAGGATGTGGTTTCATTTCAAGACAAGAGATTCCTGTCAGCTTAGATTATATAGACAAATACAATGTCATAACTGGTAAAGCCTTATCAGGACATTTGGGCGAAAGTGATGAAAACGGTCAGGTAAAAGTTCTCGCTACAACCAAAATTATTTTACCAGGTGAAGTTTGTACGGAGTCATATATCGCGATGGGAAAATTTGACACAGAATTTGAAGCCTATAATCTGTACAAATATTTATGTACAAAAGTATCTCGTTTCTTACTGTTGCAAGCTCTGCCTACTATGGATATTCGAAAAGAGAGTTTTAGATTTGTTCCGCTACAAGATTTTACCGATTCAAGCGACATTGACTGGAGTAAACCGATAGAAAACATTGACCGTCAGCTTTATCGAAAATACGGTTTGAATGATGAAGAAATCGGCTTTATCGAAAGAATGATAAAGCCGATGGAGTAATCATCTTTATGCCATTGATTTGATATTCTGCTCAATAAACTGGATTTCCTCGTCCGAGAGCCAGTATTTGGAGTACAGCTGCCTGTCTATTTCAGGTATAGGCACGTCCCAATTTATATCACTTCCTGATGTGAAGTCCTGCATCGGTACATTTGCCCAAGTCTCGCGGGGATTATGCTGCGTGGCTTTCAATGTCCCTAACAAACATCTGGTAAATTTTGTCTTGACGTATTTGAGACACCGATCAGCTTGCTGGGCATCGGTAAACTTGCCGATGCTCAGGAAGGTGTCGGTGTGCCCGATTACCGGCACGCCGATTACCGGCGTGCTGAGTACTTCGCCGATTGCTCCTGTTCCGTTGGCTTCGGGGACGAGAACATTATAGGATTCACAATATCCATCAGTCGGTAAAGTATATCGTTTTTCAATCCATTTATAGACACGCTGATTTTTTGACCGTCCCAAAATACGGATGAAAACATCGGGATTATCTGGCTCTTCTTCATGGAATATATGAGGAAGATGTTCAAATGCATTTGAGGTTATTTTTGCTGCAGTTCCATTTCCTTGGACTTCGTAAATTTCAGGATGTTCATTAAATGCCACCTCTGAGAATTTATAAAGGCCTTGAGAAGATATGAGATTGCTGAATTCATTTTTGACAAATCCCTGATGTGATAACACTTTTTGTAATATGCTTTTTAATTCTTCATATTCAGAGAAGAATCCGATTGGTTCAAATTCAGTTTTAGCATCACGATAAGTAATTACCACACCGCCTTTTATGTCGACAGACGGAAATACATCTATCGACTTCTGAAAATAATCCACCACCTTAAAATGTTTGTCAGCTAAAATCTTATCCATCCATTCTTTGGGAGTTTGTCCTGCCCTGAATAAAAAACGGCCTGGAGTTATCAATGACACTTTATCCGACAGGCGGAAAGAAAGGTCGTAAAACAGGTGATAGATAGGGGCTTTACGGGTGCTTATTCCTTCCTCTTGATACGGCGGATTTCCTATAATGGCGTCTGTCGGAACTACTAGGGCTATCTTATTAGTACAGACAACTTATGTTTTACTAATAATTAGAACCAATATGGATACAACTGATTTTGAATCATTCCTAAAACAGGGAAATTTAGCCCAGAACACCGCTACAGCGTACCTGTATGCCGTAAAAGATTATTTTACCCGTTATAAAGAGCTGAACAAGCGGAATCTCATAGCTTATAAAAACCATCTGACAGACAACTTTAAGCCAAAGACAGTTAACCTCCGCATATTGGGATTGAACAAGTATTTGGGATATATAGGCAAGTCACGGCTACGCATGAAAACCATAAAGGAACAGCAACGCACTTATCTTGAAAACATAATCAGCAATGCTGATTACGAATTTCTTAAAAGCCACTTAGGAACGGAGAAAAACCGGACATGGTATTTTGCCGTACGCTTTCTTGCCGCTACCGGGGCAAGGATAAGCGAACTGATACATTTGAAAGCAGAGCATATCCGGGTAGGATATTTTGACATCTACACAAAAGGGGGTAAGGTACGTCGTATCTACATTCCGAAACAACTGAGCACTGAAGCCACCAAATGGCTGTCAGAACAAAGCCGATCCAGCGGCTATGTTTTCCTTAACCAATACGGACAGCGTCTCACCACAAGAGGCATCGCCCAACAACTGAAAAATTATGCGCGGAAATACGGTATGAACGAAAAAGTGGTCTATCCGCACTCGTTCCGTCACAGGTTTGCTAAGAACTTTCTGGACAGGTTTAATGATATTTCCTTGCTTGCCGATTTGATGGGACACGAAAGTATAGAAACTACCCGTATCTATCTGCGGCGCAGCAGTGCCGAACAACAGGAGATTGTTGATAAGGTTATCACTTGGTAAAAGATGAACAGCGTCAAATACGAAAGTATGACGCTGTTTTATTGTCACATCATTTTATCTGCCTCGTTGCGGATTTTTCTTTTTCTGTTCACTCCAAGGCAGCTCAGAGGATGAGCCACCGCCACCAGTACCGACATGAGCCTGTGCCGGGCCACCGGCTGCAAGAGTGAAAGCTACCCCCAATAGCTCAGCCTGTTTTCCATTTACCTGTTCCTGCGGCTCGAATACGGCATTGACAAATTCCTCGTCCGTGATTTGCCCGTTGAAATGTCTTTGGGCCACATCATAGTCTATCTGGAATTTTGTGTCCTCAAAAAGTTCCTCTCCAACCCGTGTCCAGATGTGGAGCGACGGATTCCGGTAGTTGGACACGTTGATTCGGACAAGCTCGGCACCGGATGACAGGCTGTAACGCTGAGGATTTGCCTTGCGGTCAAGTAGGTCTATCTGTTTCCGCTGCCTGTCTATGACGGCATCTTTCTCTTCTGACTGTCGCTCGGTGGTTTCCGCCCTGCGGATGGCTGCGTCTATCTCTTTCTGGTAGCCGTTCCGCAGCTTTTCGATTCCAGATTTATGTTGCTCCTGCAACCGTGCCTTTTCTGCCTGAAGAGCCTTAATCTGTTTATTGAGTTCGGCAATCAGCCTATCCTTGTCAGCCAGTTCCTTCTTTGCCTTGGCAAGGTCTCCCTTGCCGAACCACGCAAGAATGGTATTCCTGCCCTCCTGCGCTTTCTCCACATCGGCCTGCAACTTGGCTATGTCCTCTTCATATTGGATTACCTGCTGCCTGTAGTATTCCGAGTTAGCCTGATGTTTGGCGGTGGAGCCTACAATTCCACGCTGTAACCCGAACGGCTTCATGGCCGCAGCGTAGCTGTTCTGGTATTCGTGCAGCCGGGTACGCCGCATCACATCGTCCGCCGACAGTCGTGGGCCGGATTTCGTTTCATATTTCTTTTCGCCCTCCCGTTTCCTGCGGAGACGTTCTCCGGTCACAATGGGAACGATGGTGGCGTGCAAGTGGGGAGTTTTCTCGTCCATGTGCAGTACGCACGACACAAGGTTCTCTTCGCCGAAGGTCTCCTTTAGCCATTTGAGATTGGCGTCGATCCAACTGTCCAGTTTGCCGTCATTGGCAATTTTCATCATCTGCTCATGAGTCCCGGACAGGATGATACGGATGGCTTTTGTCTGGTTTTTGCCAACCTTGCGGCGCAGCCCGGCCGTGTCGATGCGGTGCTGTATCGCCTCGGTGCGGTTGGACACTCCTTCAGGGAACCTGACCAGCTCGCAGTTGAGATGTGTCCGGTCCGCATTGGCATTGCCCGGCACATAAATCTTTCCCTTGGCATCCTTTCTTTCTATATGACATGACATTCCGCTGTCATTACCGCTGCCACGCTGCAGGTGGCAGACCGCATATTGTGTATTGCTCATATCTGTTCGTTTTAATGGTTGTCATTTCTGTTGTAAAATCCCGTCATACAGCCGGAGGCATACCGGGGAGCCTGAGGGGTGTCCCTCAGCTTATGGGCTTTTTGACTGCCGGACGCGGAGCGGAGGCGGTGGAAATGCCCTAAAAAGCTACGGGATTTTACACCCCCTTTCCCCTTGGGACAGCAAGCTGTCCGATGCCTTTCCGTCATTCCGCTCTCCCTGCATCCACCAGTTCGAGTCCGAAGGTGTCAATGAAGGTCTGCAGTACGGGGTTGCGTTCTATCATCTGTTGAAGGATCATCTGCGGCGTGTCCTCCATCAGCAGGAAGTCGGCGATGTCCAGTCCCAGACTGCGTTGTTCATTGGTCGCTATCCTTTCCAGCAGGTCGGAACATGTGGCACGCCTGCATACGGATTCCAGCATCGGCAGCCGTTGCCTCCATTCCTCCGTTGCCTTAAGGTCGGGGAAAAGAATCACCTCCCGACCGTCCAATACCTGCATGGCTTCGCCGTTGAAGCACCCGTGTATCCCTCCGGTGGCAAGCCAGATGAAATCGGGAATGAAATGGGCGGCGACCAGTGCCGTCTTCTCGCTCTCGACAATGGCTACAGGTTTGGCGGACATGGCGGCGGAGTTGTCCGACAGCAGATGTTCACCGAACAGGCACTGCTTCATCCTGAAGTCTGGTAGCTTCCTTACTGAATGTACCCAGCTGACTTGGTTGAAAGGCTCCTTAACCCGGTGTCCCGTTTCAGCGTCATAGCCCATAATCTTGCCCGCACGCACATTGCCGTCCCGGTCTGTCTGCCAGAATACGGCCGCCCCGTTCCACATCCTTGACGTGCCGACCCTGTAGAGGCGGAACAGCCTGTCCGTATCCTCCTTGCCGGCCACTTTGGTGAAGTAGCGGTATAAGGGGTTGATGTCGTACCTGCGCATGGACTGCTCCACCCAATCAGAGGGAAGAAAGGATATCTGTGGCTTCTGTTCGGGCTGTGGCTTTGCCAACGCTTTTGCAACTATCGGTGTGCCGCCGTTCCTTTCCTGCTCATTCAATTTTTCTTTGACAGTCGGATTATCCCGGAAGTATTCTTTCGGAGTATAGTGGTAGCCGCAACTGTTGATATGGTCACAGATACCAACGTTGTCAGGGAAGGAAATCTCTCCCGCCTCGTCGATATAACGGGTAAAGCAGGACTTCCTGCCGCACTCCGGACAAGCTGTCTTGCTGCCCGGACGGTATTTCTGAAGATGGAATCTGTATCCGTTCATGATGCTCTCTTTTGTGGATTCCTGCAAATGAAAACCGCCATTTGCAGTTTGCAGTTCTTGCAGTCTTGCAGGAATTTTACCTTTCCGGTACTCCGAGACTGCAAAACTGCAAAGACTGCAGGCTGCAACAAGGGGTCATCCGTTGCAGTTTCGGGTTGGCGGTTCATTATCGTTTTCATTAGATTTACCAGATTTATCATATATGACTTTTTTGTAATGCCCGGCCTTGGACTTCCGCAGTAGCCCGCTCCTGCACAGTTCCCTGAGGTAGTTCATCACCGTGCGCTCGCTGACATTCTGCTGTTCCCTGCCTGTAGCGATGGCCGTTTTCGTGTCGAACGTGTCCGGCAGCAATGACAGCAGTACCTTGGGCGGTTCCTCGCACATGTCCTCTGCCACGAATGAACGGATGCGGCGGTACGAGTCCTCGAAATAGCCGTTCAGCCGGACAGCGGCTTTTACCGATACCATATCCACAGACTGCAGATGGCTCTCGCCGGAAGCATACCGCAGCACCTGCATGAGCAGGGCCAGCCGTGCCACCTGCGCCGGATGCTTCATCTCACGGCTGTCCACCTCGGCATCGTCCTCTATCCGGTTGATGCGTTCCACTTTCCTGTTCCACCATGAGAAGAAATACTCTTTTGCCTCCCTGTCCATGGACAGCACATGGGATATCCTTTCTTCCTCTCCCGTGTCATAGTCCAGAGCGAGTACCTTGCCAAGTATCTGCTCCCAGCGTGCCGCTGCCAGAGATGCCCTGTCCTCCCCGCCATCATCCCAATCAGTCCATTTTGACACTTCACGGGATTTGGGCAGCACGAACAGGATACGGTCGAGCAGTCCGTTCTCCTCGAAGCCTTTCGTGAGCAGTTCGTGTACACGCTTGGTCTGCGTGGTTCCGGCGATATTGATGCATGGCTGTTCTATATGTACGGGTACAGTGTTGCCGACCCTTGTCACATCCAGAGCCCCGCCGCTCCATGCCGTGAGCAGCTGCTCTATGAGCTGTCCGTTGGTATAGCGGTTGGCGGAGTTGAACATCCCCATGATCTCGTCCACGAGGATGACCACGCTACGGGGATTGTTGCTGTGCGTCAGCAGGAGCGATTCGGGGGTGAAGTCGGACACGACGGTACGCCGCAGCACGGGCTTCTTCCCGTTTTCCCCGGCAGCTTTCCACGACTCCAGTTCCGACTCATACGCCTTAAACAAGGTATAGTCGTGTTTCCGTATGGGACGGTATGCCGCCTCCAGCGGCGGTGTCTTGCCCAGTCCCGGCCTGCCCACGAGGATGATGTAGAGGGCGGCATTGCTCTGCCATTCGCCTTTGATGCGGATACGGTAGGTGCCGCCCAATGCCGCAGATACAGCCGAAATCATGGCTGTCGCTATGAACTCTGTCTTGTAGTTTTCGTACCGGGCCATGTCAAGGATGACGGATTGAACCGTCTGCGGGAACACTTCCAAAGGGAAGCCGGTGTCTTCGGTATGTTCCGCCTCCATGCGGATCATGTTGCACAGTTCAAGTCGGGTGTGTATTATGTCAGCCATTTCTCTTCTTGCAATAGGATGTCACACTCTCGGATTTCCCTCCCGTCTGCACACGCCGGACATCGGACTTGGCGTACATGTTCTTGTTGCCCACCTTGACGGGGACGAGGTAGCCGCGCTTCGCCCACAGGTTGAGTGTGCCATCGCATACATTCAACAACTCACGGACTTGTTTCGTATTGAGCCAAGTCTCTTCCGCCTCACGCTTCATGGCGGCGTCCCTTTCCTCCTGCTGTGCCATGATGGTGCGCTGCACGATGGACTCGGCAAACATCTTAAGGTCGGCGGGCGTGACTTCCAGTTTCACGTTCGTGCCCTGTTCGACCAGACTTTCTATGGTGATCATAAATATCAATTTTGAAGTTTGTGATGACCATCTGCATTAGTTCCCTGACGCCTCCCTTCCGATGGCTTGTAAAAGAGAAGCACCGCCTATCCCCGGGAAGAGGATTGACGGTGCAAAAGTATATGGGAATTGAAACGGATTGATATATAAGGTCTTGTCTTAAATTGTCATGACAATTCAAGTCTGCATGACCATGTAAAACGGTTCATTTTGCCTTATCCGGTAGTAGTTTCCGTTTCATCATCGGCGGTGATTTTCTTGATTTCTGCCGCCAGTGTCCGGTACAGTTCTCTGTTCTCGTCACTCTCGATAAGAGGAGCCATCTGGTCTTTCCCGTCCTTGATGATATGCTTTGCCGTCTTCAGGAAGCCGACCGCCTGCCGTATGGCGCTCTCGCTTTTCAGAGATGGCAGGTCGGGGAACTGCAGTGCCATCCCCACACTGTACTCCTTGGCGGCGTGCATCCCGGCCACCAGCCCCAGTTCTTTCAGCACATAGAACGGCAGTGCCTGGTGGACCGCGCTCGTGTTTATGGAAACGAAACGGCGGATGCATTGCAGGACTTCCTCCCTGTTTCCGCACTTGAGATAATCCGCAAGTGGCCGCTCCTGTATCTTCTTCTTTCCGGCCGTCCGCTGCGCCTGTGGCACCGTACCGCTGCCGGAGTCCGTTGCTGTCGGGCTGCCTTCGGTATCACCGCCTCCCATCCCGTCCTTTACGGACTGCAAAGCCCATTCGCCGATGCTGCCTTTTTCAATTGCGTCTTTCATGGCAAAGTGGCTGTCCCAGTCCTCTTGCGTGCGGAAGCCGTTCTTTATGGACACTTCGATAATCTGCCTGACGACAATGGAGCAGCCCATCCTTTCGGCGTTCCCTGCCTTGGGATGTCCCGCCTGCCTGCTGACCATGTCAACCATCGCCTCGAAACTCTTGCCGTAGTACAGCCAGCTCAGCACGAGAGGGGCGGACAGGGTTACGCAGCGTTTTCTCAGACTCTGTCTGAAAATGTATTTCATCCTGCCCCAGAATGTGGACGGAGGCGGGGCAGCATCCTCTTCCCTCTGTTTCCTGTACAGTTTCACGATTTGCCCAGGCACCGCGTTCTCCTTAAAGTGGAGGCCTATGTTCCTGAAGCCGTCCGTGCTGTCGTCACACCATGACTGTTGCCATTCCCGCCTGATTCCGGGCAGCTGTTTGAAGATGGCGCGGCAGACGGCAAGGTACTGCATTTCGTTCCCGTCCGCCATCATTTTCGCGAAGCGGCGGTATTCCTCCCTGTGCGCGTCTTTCCACTGGAGGATGTCCGCCTTGAACTGTTCGTATGTCTGTTTCTGCCCGTCCATATTGTATTATTACAGGTTGATATCAAAGGATAAGTGGAAAAGGGGAACTGTCAGTCCAAGAGGTTTACCAGTTCCTTCTTCATCTCATCGTCAATCTTGCGGTACCGCGCGAAAGCCCGGCTGCCTTCCGAATGTCCCGACATGGAGGCTATCAGGTTCGGGTCCTTGACCTGTCGGTACAGGTTGCCGATGAATGTCTTGCGTGCGGTATGTGTGGTCGCCACCTCGTATAAGGGTTTTGCCACGTCCTCCCTTGTTTTCGGGTCGAGGACTATGACCGTGCGGTCGATGCCCACATACTTGAGTATCTCCTTTATCTTTTTGTTATAGCCGAAGTGCGAGAACCGGGGGAGCAAGGCGTCCTCCAGATCCTTGTAGCGTTCCAGTATGTCCAGCGCCTTCTGGTTGAGCGGCACGCGCACTGTATTGGCATGTTCCATCTTCGTCTTCTGCGGGATGTACTCCACGAAGCCGTCCACGATGTTTGCCTTGGTCAGCCTGTTCAGGTCGCTGACACGGCACCCTATCAGGCACTGGAACATGAAGATGTCACGATAGACCGGATAGGTTGCCCCCATGCCGATCAGGTCGGCATAGTACACCTTGTCCCGCTCTTCGAGCGTCAGGTAGAACGGGTCGCCGTACATCGGCCGGGCAATCTGGTACTGGTCAAAGGGATTGTTCCTTGTCAGCCCGCGCTTGACGCACCACTTGATGACGGTGCGGATGCGGTAGAGGGAGCCCGACATGCTGTTCTCGGAACGCTTCTGTTCGACGTTGCGGCGTACCTCATTCCGGTAGAATACGGGGTACATGTCCACGTACTTGTGTTCCTCCTGCATCCACAACTTGAAGTCCCTGATGTCGTCCGCCGTGACGGTGTCGATGCACAGGTGGAACCCCCTCTGGTGTAGCACTTCGTGGCGGAAACGCTCGTAGCGCAGCACCTTGTTGAGATTGTCGAGATGGTGTTTCCGGCTTTCATCCGCAAGCGGTGTTTCCTCGACGTATTTCCGTATCTGGTACGAGAGCAGGTACTCGTCGGCCTTGTTGCCGCCCCTCGCGTTGATGCCGGGATGGTGGTATTCCTCTATCAGGCTTTTGAGCCAGCTACCGTCCACTCCCCGGTGGTACTCTTTCGTGATGAGATGGGTGATCTGCTGCACGTCCTTGTCGAAGCCCATCTTCTTTTCCTCCGACACCAGGGCCACGCGGGGCTTGTAGCCCTGCCGTTCCGGGCTCCAGTGGTTGGGGTTGATGGACAGCTCGCTCGCAGCCTTGATGTCCACGCCGCCGATGTCCCGGACACGGAAATAGACCCGTGCCTGGTCTGTTATGTTGTTCTTGGCGGCGGTCTTTCGGATGAATGCAGTCACTTTCATATGTATGTCCTCCTTTCTGTCTAATCTATCATGTCCACAAGCCTTCGCTTCATGTCATCGTCTATCATGCGGTAGCGGTTGAACGCCCTGCTGCCCTCCACGTGTCCCGACATGGAGGCGATGAGGTTTGGGTCGGGCACCTGCCTGTAAAGGTTGCCCACGAAGGTCTTGCGTGCCGTATGGCTGGTGGCCACCTCGTACAGGGGCTTCTGCACGGTGTTGTAGCCGTGCGTGTCGAGTATGGTCACCATCCTGTCTATGCCGCAACGCTTCAGCAGCTCCCGTATGCCGAGGTTGTAGGTGTGTATCTGTTTGAACGGGAACAGCCTGTCGGCATTGGCATCGTAACGTTCCTGTATCTTCAACGCCTTCTCGTGCAGCGGCACTCTGACGGTCTTCGCCTGGCACTTCTTCGTCTTCTGCGGCATGTATTCCAGGAATCCGTCCTTGATGTTGGCTCTCGTGAGCCTGTAAAGGTCACCCACGCGGCAGCCGACATAGCAGTGAAACACGAAGATGTCCCGTATGACGGCCAGCTTCGGGCAGTCGCTCAAATCAGCGTCATACAGGATGTTCCTCTCTTCCGAAGTGAGGAAGAACGGGTCGCCGTAAGTCGGTTCCTTGCAGCCGTAGAGGGCATAGACCTCGTTGTCGGAATACTTCATCTTCTTGCACCAGTGCAGGAAAGTGCAGAACAGGTTCATAATGTTGATGACGGTCGTACCGGAAAGCGGCCTCGGCTTGCGGTTGATGAGCATGCGGGGAGCATAGAAGTCGGGATGTTCCTGCCGCAGCCTGTATTCGTTTACGACATAATCCCTGAAATCGTTCATCTGCTCCAACGTGACGGTCTCCACGAAGAGGGTGAAGTCCGTCTCGCCCAGTATCTCCCGCCGGTAGTCGTGGTAGCGCGACATCCTGCGCTCGAAGCGTATGATGTGCTCCCTGGTCCTTTCCGCGCCGTCGAACTTCTCCAGATACTCGTGGACGCGGGCGAGCAGGTTCGGGTGGTTACGCTCGAAAGCACGGGCCGGGTACAGCACATCTTCGATGACCTGCCTCATCCACCTGCCGTCCGCCTTGTCCGAAAAGGTCTTCTCCGCCCGCTCGATGATGGCGGCGATCTGTCCGGGCAGGCGTTTCTGCTCGGCGGCAGGGACAGCCGTCGTGCGCCTGTAACTGAGGGTGTCGGAATCCCAGTACCTGTCCTGCACCTCAAGAGGAGAGACCACCTTTATGTCCACGCTCTTCTCCCTGACCCGGAAACATATGTTCGAGGTCTCTGGGGAGCATTTTTTCAGATAGACGGAAACTTTCATCGGCATCGCTTTTTGATTCACACCGCAAAGGTAAACAAATTCCCGTATATGTTCCCATATATCCCGAAGAAACCTGCAACGGATTAAAACAAATTAAAAAGTCGTTCCCGAATCTGATACCACATAAAATACAGTATATCAATGATTATATTTGCACTTGTTTAGCTCTTTTTTTCATTTTGGCCTTTATTCGACTTCCATAATATCATATATTGCAGTTCCACACTTCGTGATTTAATAGGAAAGGTCTTTTACGGAACTGGGAGGACGCCATTTGTTTTTATGAAAAAACTTATTATCAGCAGTGCGCCTCTCAAACGAGGCATCTTGTATTTTTCGATGTGCGTTTGTACATTAGGGCTACATTCTTGTAGTGATGACTACGATGATACATGGATTAAGGAAGCCACTGAGAATTTAAAAGACCGTGTCGCCGCCCTTGAGGAATGGCAGAAATCCGTGAACTCGGACATTCTCTCGCTGCAAAGTCTGATTGAAGCCCTCGAGGGGAAAGATTACGTCACCGGAGTAACGCCGCTTCCCGATGGAACTGGCTATGTAATCTCTTTTCTAAAAAGTGGGGATGTAACCATCAAGCACGGTGAACGGGGCGCACAAGGAGAAAAAGGCGAGGATGGTGTCACACCCGTTATCAGCGTGAAGCAGGATACCGACGGGAAATATTATTGGACGATTAACGGCGAGTGGTTGCTCGACGATGGAAATAAAATGCCCGTTACCGGAGACAAAGGTGACACGGGGGATAAGGGAAATACTGGCGATAAGGGCGATAAAGGTGACACCGGAGCCGATGGGCAAACACCCCATATCGGAAATAACGGCAACTGGTGGATTGGCTCAACGGATACGGGTGTGAAAGCGCAGGGCGATACCGGAGCCGATGGGCAAACGCCTCATATCGGAAATAACGGCAACTGGTGGATTGGCACGACGGATACGGGCGTGAAAGCGCAGGGCGACACCGGAGCCGACGGGCAGACGCCTTATATCGGGAATAACGGCAACTGGTGGATTGGCACGACGGATACGGGTGTGAAAGCACAAGGCGATAAGGGTGCGGATGCCATAGCCCCGCAAGTCCGTATCAACCCGGATTCCAACGAGTGGGAAATCTCGGTTGACGGTGGAACGACATGGACATCGACGGGTGTCAAGGCCACGGGAGATAAAGGCGACACCGGAGCCACCGGAGCGCAAGGCGATTCGATGTTCAGCGACATAGACAACACGAACGAGGATTATGTGGAGTTGACGCTTACCGACGGTGTAACCAAAATCAAGCTGCCGAAATATGTCGCTTTCTCTATCGCATTTGAGAGTGATGAAGTGTTCTACGCCTCACCCTCTAACAATGAATTGACGCTTGTTCTCCCCGCCACCCTCAAGGAAAGCGACTATCGTTCCATCGTGGCGACCGTAACCGCAACGAACGGTGCAGAGGTGGTACAAACACGAAGCACCGGAAACCAGTGGAATGTTACCGTAACGAAACCCTCATTCGGGGCAGACGGTGTGCTGGAAGCGGGAAGCGCAAAAGTTGCGATAACGGGAACTGAAAACACTCGCCTTGCCGACACTTATTTGCTGCGGGTGGCTCTCGTGGCTGCGAACGGAACGGAAGTTGCTGCTTCCCGACTGGTACAGTATTTCGATGGGGTGATTGCGGAAAGCCAATCGGATATAACGGACAATACTGTTAAAAGGCTGGCATGGAAAGGAGATATGGCTGAAACCGATTTTGAGTATATCCGGAATAATATGGCAGCCACCCTCGAAGCGCTCGACCTTTCGGCTACTACATTAACGGATTTACCCACAAGGGCACTGGCTTTTTACAGTAGCATGGGACTCAGCGACAATACGACACTGAAAGAAGTAGTCCTGCCGGACGGATTGAAGACTATCGGCAATTCAGCCTTTGCCATGTGTAAGGCATTGAACAAATTGGATGTCCCCTCTACGGTTACTATGCTTGGGCGTTGGATATTGGAAGGTTCGAGTTTGTTATCTTTCACTATTCCCGAAGGGTTGACGACCTTGTCGGAAAGTACATTCTATGGTAGCAATATCACGGAAATCCGTATTCCGACTACGATAACGGAAATTCCTAATTACTGTTTCTCTGGTTGTGGAAACTTGGAGAGGATATACCTGCATGATGGCATTATCTCTATGGGAAAAAGCGCATTTATTGAGTGCTTTTCATTAGAGCGCTTTACCATTCCCAAAGGAGTTACCGTGCTGTCGCAAGACTTGTTTGCTTCTTGCAGAGGGTTACGTGAGGTTTATCTGCATGAAAACATAACGAAGATGGAAAGTTCTGTATTCGAAAATTGTAAATCTTTGACTTTCTGCTCGCTGTCAGGAGCAGGACAAAACATTTTACCTAACAACTTAACAGAAATAGGAACAAAATGCTTTTATTCCACTCCATTAAAGCAGATGAACATGAGAAGCACAAAAATCACAGCCATACCGGAATATGCTTTCTACACGTGTGAGAATTTAAAAGAGATCACCTTGCCGTCCGGTTTGCAAACGATCGGAACCTATGCGCTTAGTGGATGTCCATTTACATATATTGAATTACCAGCAACTTTAACACACATAGATAATTATGCATTTTTAAGCTGTAATGATTTGTACTCTGTTACTTGTAATGCAATCACACCACCGACATTGGGAACTAATTATCCGTTCACAGCCGGTAAAGTGCAATACCTAAGTGTACCATCCGGATATGTGGATACTTATAAGAGTTCTGATTGGAACAAGCATTTCACTACCATTCGATAATAATAATCACGAATCCTATAAGGAAAACTTCAAGACGGGCTGCAAATGTGGCTCGTCTTTTTTATTCCTAATTACATTTTGAAAAATCCTATAAAAGTTCTATATTTGCACAGAGTTATTTGACAGTATAGCATCGCAAAATGCTGAAAATCGCACGGTTGCTAAATCGTTACTTCTATTTCTCAAATAATTCGCTAAAAGTTTATTTCTCAATCGGTTAAGTCAAACCGAGAAAAATCTAAAATATGACCCGCATTCGTCCATACCTGCTCACGTGCTGTTGCACCGCATCACTGTTACTGGCTTCTGGCAGAGCCACGCAACTCAGGGCGGAGACGCCCGGGGCGGAACCCGCGGTACAGGAAGCGCCTTGCGCTGCATTGGGCGGCCCGTTCGCCGCCGTACCCGGGGAAACGGCACCATCGGCCGGGAAGCAGGTCGCGCAGCGGGGCAGAGCGCAGTCCCTCCGGGCGCAGCACCTGGCCCCGCGCAACCGCTCGCAGCACACGTTCTTTGCCAACGCGGCGTATACGGCCGTCATCTCGACGCTTTACCTGGCCGAAAGCTCCTCCGGCTCGCTGAACGAAGGCTACGACATCAGTGCCGGGTACAACTGGACGTCGCGCCGGGGCTTCGGCGCCGGAATCGTCTACTCGGGCGGATTCCTCGCGGCCGAACGCAACGGGATCCGGCGCACGAGCCGCATCCACTACATCGCGCCGGAGTTCGTCGCCCGGCAGCGGGCAGGGCGCAGATGGCTCTTCCGGGAAAGCGCGGGCATCGGCTACGGCCGCTACATCCGCAGCTACGGCGATACATCGGGCAGCAGGGGCGGCGTAGGCATCCATGAATCGGCCTCGGTGGAGTTCATGCTGGGACGCCACATCGGCCTGGGCGCGGGGATCAGCGGGCAATGGCTGATCGTCGACTCGCCGGACGTGGACGACGGCGCCGAACTGAGCCTGTTCGGCATCTTCCGCTTCCAGTTCGGGGGAGGGCTGCGGGTTTATTTTTAACTCCGCCCCGTACGATGCCCGTTCCGGGACGGAAGGGCGCAATAATTGCAGGTTTTTTCACGTTGTGTCTTGTAGACACAAGCAAAACAGTTAGGATAATGAGAAAAGGTAAAATGGATCAGGAGGCTCTGCGCTATCACAGCGAAGGCCGCCCAGGGAAAATCGCGGTCGTACCGACGAAGCCCTATCACACGCAGCACGACCTGTCGCTGGCCTATTCGCCCGGCGTCGCAGCTCCGTGCCGCGAAATCGAAGCTAACCCCGAAGAGGTTTACCGTTACACGAACAAAGGCAATCTGGTAGCAGTCATTTCGAACGGCACGGCCGTCCTGGGACTGGGCAATATCGGAGCTCTGGCAGGCAAACCCGTCATGGAAGGTAAAAGCATGCTCTTCAAAACTTACGCCGACATCGACGCCTTCGACATCGAAGTCGACGAAACCGATCCCGAGGCATTCATCCGCACGGTGAAAGCGATAGCCCCGACATTCGGGGGCATCAACCTCGAGGACATCAAAGCCCCGGAATGCTTCGAAATCGACCGGAGGCTGAGCGAAGAACTGGATATTCCCGTGATGCACGACGACCAGCACGGCACGGCCGTCATCTCGACCGCCGCGATGCTCAATGCCGTAAAGATCGCCGGCAAGACGCTCGACAAACTCCGCGTGGTGGTCAACGGCGCCGGGGCCGCGGCCATCGCCTGCGCACGGCTGTTCATCGCCGTAGGCGTCCGCCGTGAGAACATGGTCTTCTGCGACAGCCGCGGCGTGGTCACGACTTACCGTACGGATATCAACGAAATCAAACGTGAATTCGCCACCACGCGCCGCATCACCACGCTGGCCGAGGCGCTGCACGGCGCCGACCTCTTCCTCGGGGTTTCGACGGCCGACGTGCTGACGCCCGAAATGCTGCGTACGATGTCGACCGACCCGATCGTCATGGCACTCGCCAACCCCGACCCCGAAATCGCCTACGACAAAGCCGTCGTATCGCGTCCGGACATCATCTTCGCCACGGGGCGCTCGGACTACCCCAACCAAGTCAACAACGTGCTGGGCTTCCCCTACATTTTCCGCGGGGCGCTCGATGTCCGGGCCACGAAGATCAACGAAGCGATGAAGCTCGCCGCGGCACATGCGCTCGCCGGGCTGGCCCAGGAACCGGTGCCGACAATGGTACTGCGGGCCTATGCGCTCGAAAAACTCGAATTCGGCCGCGACTACCTGATTCCCAAGCCGTTCGACCCGCGGTTGCTATGTACCGTAGCGCCCGCCGTGGCACGCGCCGCGATCGAATCGGGCGTCGCACGGCAGCCCATCGCCGATTGGGACGCCTACACGGAAAAACTCCGGACGCTGACCGAGATATAGTCCCGGAAGGGTATCGTGCAATAAAAGGCCCGGCCGAAAGCCGGGCCTTTTTATTGCACGATGATGCCTGTACCAGCCGGGTCACGCAAACAGCGCCGCAAACTCGTCGTGCGACATCCGGCGCACGTCGCAATCGCCGATGCCTATAGGCACCACGATACGCAGCATGCCGTCCTCATTCTTCTTGTCCTTGCCCACCTCTTTGAGCAGCCGCTTCACATCGACGGGCGGCGTGAGGTCGAACCCCAGTTTTTTCAGCACCCCGGCGATCCGGTCGCGGTCTTCCGCCGTCAGTACGCCGAGCTTCACCGAGGCATCGGCGATCAGCGCCGTGCCCACCGCCACGGCCTCGCCGTGGTTCAGGCGGTTGGTACACTTCTCGATGGCGTGCGCCAGCGTATGCCCGAGGTTGAGCTTGCGGCGGTCGCCCGACTCGCGCTCGTCGCGTTCGACAATGTCGGCCTTCACGCGGATCGACGCCGAGACGGCATCCGTAAGCAGATCGGTATTGGAACGCAGGTCGTCGAAAGTCGTGGCTTCGATCCGCGCGAAGAGGTCGGCATCGGCGATGATGGCCGCCTTGACGACTTCGGCCAGCCCGGCGCGGAACTCCCGATCGGAGAGCGTGCGCAGCATCCCGGGGTCGCAGATCACGAACCTGGGCTGCGAGAATGTCCCCGCCATATTCTTGTAGCCGTCGACATTCACGCCGTTCTTGCCGCCCACGCTGGCGTCGACCTGTCCCAGCAGAGTCGTCGAGACAAACCCGAAATCGAGGCCGCGCATGTAGGTCGCGGCGGCGAAACCCGCCACGTCGGTCACGATACCGCCCCCGATCCCCAGCACGAAAGTCGACCGATCGACGCCCAGTTCGATGAAGCGGCGGTAGATCGATTCGACGGTTTGCAGGGTCTTTATACTCTCCCCGAGGCCGATCAGCACCGTATCGTAAGGAGCCAGCATCGGATGGTAGAGCCGGTCTATCGTGGCATCGGACACGACGACCACGCGCCCCCCGGGCAGCACTCCCGGCAGGATGTCGGCCGTGGGCCCGATATAAATCTCGCTCTGCTGCCGGACATTGAAGATGGGTTCCATAATAATTAAACTTTTTTAATAAGCCAACAAATTTAGTATATTTTCCCGAGAAATTGTTACCTTTGCACCACAAATTCTTTTCACATGCAAAAACTACGCAATATTGCAATTATTGCACACGTGGATCACGGCAAGACCACGCTCGTAGACAAGATGATCCTGGCCGGCAACATCCTGCGCGACAACGCCAAGCAAACCGGCGAGCTGATCCTCGACAACAACGACCTCGAACGCGAACGCGGTATCACGATCCTCTCGAAGAACGTCTCGGTAATTTACAAGGATTATAAAATCAACATCATCGACACCCCGGGCCACGCCGACTTCGGCGGCGAGGTCGAGC
>OJRB01000472.1_pt1 | contig 24229 bp, 23 predicted proteins | sample 1599061 | NCBI WGS metagenome assembly OJRB01 (sample SAMN03922522, study PRJEB24848) | human gut metagenome | isolation source: stool sample | host: Homo sapiens | place: Germany | collected 2010-02 | reverse complement strand
GGTATATATAATCAAAGCTGTCTCTGAGCGGCTCAAAATCGAACTTGCCGGGAAACAGCTCCTCGACCTTTTTCACACACTCGTTGTTGAGACCGAACATCTCGAGTCCGTAGCCTCTTTTGGCGGAATCTTCTTCAATGAGTTCAATCGCTTCTTTCAGATTACCCTCGCCGACGGGAAAACCGTAAGTCGGTCTTTTGATGCCGTTGTCGTCATCGGTGCCGTTGATTGAAAAGAGAAAGCCGTCATGCGACGCGATTCTGATATTATAGACATGCTGCCAGATGAACATATCGCCGAAGCTGTAATCGCAGCCGAAGCGTTTTGCGTGGCTGATAATGGGAGCCACCCACTTTCTGTCCTCAGTTACCGGAGGGCGGAAATCCAACATAAATAACAATCTCCCTGTTTTCAGTCTGCGCTGAGCAAACTTCCCGAATTTAGGATTCAAATAATTATAACAAAATCATACAAATTTTTCAAGAGTCCGAAACGCCAACTGAAAATTGCATTGAAGAGCATTTTTAGTACGAAATGCAGAGAACAAAGATATTCTTGACAGTCACGCACATTTTATACTTCACGTAAAGCCAAAAGGGAGCGCGCCCGAGTACCCGCACCAAAAGTTTTGGTGTTACAGGATATGAGACACGCCCCCATATATCAAACCGCGGACGGAGCAAGCAGCAGAGGTTCAAGCTGCACGCCCGAGAGCGCGGTAACGGCTGCATCGTAAGTTTTTGAAAAATCGGCGACAATGGAATTCGGCTTTTTTATATGATCGTCCTGGCGCATCGGGACGAAATATATATGCTTTGTGTTGAGCAGTCTGCCTATATTGGCGGCCGCCGCGCCGAGTGCGTCATTTGTGGAGACGGCGAGCAGCACCGCTCCCCCGTTTCTGATATGCGATTTTGCTGCAAGAGTCACCGGGGTATCGTTTATTCCGTTTGCAAGCTTTGCAAGGGTGTTCCCTGTACACGGCTCAATGATAAGAATATCTATCATTTTTTTAGGTCCTATCGGCTCGGCATCGGTTATGGTATGGATAACGGGTTTTCCGCAGATATTTTCTATCTCGCGAACAATTTCCTCCGCTTTTCCGAATCGGGTATCAACAGAATATGCGTTTGCGGACATTATCGGAAGAATATCCGCGCCATTTGCTTTTAGCTCCCGCATCTCGGCTATCGCCTTTGAAAGCGTGCAGAACGAGCCGCAAAGGGCAAAGCCCACGCGCAACTGTTTCATCAACTCCCCTCCTTTATAATATTGAGTATAGCATCCGCTATTATTTCTCCCGCCGTTTTGGGCGCCGTCTTGCCTGGCAGAGAACCGGGAACTATAACATTGAGCCCGAGTTCACGCGCGCAGGCAAAGTCGGTTCCGTAAGGGGCTGAGGCGATATCTATCACAAGGCAGTCGCGGCGGAGTGCGGAGAGCGTTTTGCAATCAAGCACGAGGCTCGGAACGGTATTGACAAGCAAATCGAGCTCCGGCGCCGTTTTCATGAGTTCGGAGATATTCACGGCATTGAGCCCGCCGGTTCTCGCCCAGGCAAGATCGCTGCACTTTCTCGCCGCGACGGTCACATGAGCGCCGAGAGCCGCAAGCATATCGGCAAGCACTTTAGCTGTTCTGCCGTAGCCCGTGACGGCGCACTGCGCACCGTGTACGGTTATCTTCATATTTTCCATGGCTATTTTTATAACGCCCTGCGCCGTCGGCACGGCGTTGTTGACGGCAAGTTCCTCGCGCTCAAAATAGTCAAACACGCGGATACCTTTTTTGAAAAAGCTCGATTTGAGCGCGCCGTCCATCATTCCTGCAAAAACGGTCTGACCGCGTTCGAGGGTGTCGGAGAGCTCGTTCAATGTAAGCGGGCTTGAGTTGAGGTGAACGCCGTCGCGGCTGACGGGCAGAGGCAGAATGACCGCATCGGCACGCGCGACAGCCGAATCTATACTTTTGTCACCCGTCGGGCGCATATGTTCAAAGCCTGCGGGCGGCGAAGGCGCAAATATTTCAACATCGAACCCTTTTTCCGCAAGGCTCTGAGAGGTATAGAGCATACGCTCATCCCCGCCGACGGTCAGAAGTTTTCTGATATTCATCATAGGCTTTCCTCCTTTGCCTCATCCCAGTATATGAACCGCCGCTCGGCTATGTCATAGCTTTGTAACAAAATATTTATAAAAATATATTATATTTTTCTTGTCAGTGTATTATAATACAAATCGAGCATTTATAATTTATATGTATGTATATCATGAAGCGTATTCTGATTTTGGCTCGTTTTTGAATATGCTGACAAATTCGGAGGCTTGTTAATTATGAAAGAAATAGACGAAGTGCTCAAGAAGGTAAAGAGGGTTCATTTCATCGGCATCGGCGGCTCGGGAATGTGTCCGCTCGTTGAGATACTTCATTCAAAAGGATATGAAATAACCGGCTCGGACAACAACGAGAGCGACACGCTCAACCGCGTCCGTGCGCTCGGTATACCCGTAACACTAGGACAGAGAGCCGAGAATATTGAGGGCGCGGAGATGATAGTCTACACCGCCGCTCTTCTCCCCGACAATCCGGAGCTCTGCGCGGCAAAGGCATCGGGAATCCCGACCTTTGAACGCAAGGAGATGCTCGGCGCGATAACGAGAATGTTTGACGACTGCATCTGCGTCTGCGGCACTCACGGTAAGACCACTACGACATCGATGCTCACCCAGATATTCATCCAGGCGGGCGAAGATCCGTCGGCTGTTATCGGCGGAAAGCTTCCGCTCACGGGCACAAACGGTCTTGTCGGCAAGAGCGAGCATATGCTCTGCGAGGCGTGCGAATTTGTTGACACTTTCCTTTCGCTCTCGCCCGACGTCTGCGTTCTGCTAAACATTGACGAGGATCATCTCGACTATTTCAAGACTCTCGATAACCTCATTGCATCTTTCACGAAGTTTGCTTCGATGACCCGCAAAGAGGTCATATATAACGGCGACGACGCAAACACGCTGCGTGCCATCGCGGGGGTCAAGGACAAAAAGTTCATCACCTTCGGCCTCAAAGAAGGCAACGATTTCAGAGCCGACAACATCGTGCTTGAGCACGAGTTTGCAAGTTTTGACATAATCAAATACGGCAAGAATGTCGGCAGGATAAGCCTCGGCATACCCGGCGAACACAATGTATACAACGCTCTTGCGGCTATCGCTGCGGCGGACAATGCCGGCATACCGATGGATAAGATAATCGCGTGCGCCGAAGCTTTCCACGGCGCGGGCAGACGTTTTGAGATACTCAAGAGAATCAACGGCATAACCATTGCGGACGACTATGCCCACCATCCGAGAGAGCTTGAAGCGACGCTCACGACCGCTATGGGCATGGGCTTCAACAGAGTCTGGGCAGTGTTCCAGCCGTTCACATATTCGCGCACGGCAATGCTCTTCGACGATTTCTGCCGCGTTCTGAGCATTCCGGACAAAACGGTTCTGACCGAGATAATGGGCTCGCGCGAGAGAAACACATATAATATCTACACCTCGCAGCTCGCCGAGAAGATTCCCGGAAGCGTATGGTTCAACACCTTTGAAGAGGTTGCTGACTATGTTGTCAAGAATGTCGAAAAGGGCGATCTTGTGATAACGCTCGGCTGCGGCGACATATACAAAGCCGCCAAGCTGATGATAAAGAAACTCGAAAAGCAGGGATAACATGAGTTCTCCGTTCAAAAGACTCAAGGAAGTATATGCGCGGACATACTCGCTCGACACAGGGCGCGACGCAGATTTTTTTGACTGCGTCAATGACATATATTTTTCGCCCGAGGTGCAGAGTCTGAAAAAATATCCGCAACACGACAAAATGGACAGACTCCAGCACATAACGAGCGTTGCATATCTGACATTCCGCGTTTGCAGACATTTCGGACTCGACTACCGCAAGGCGGCAAGAGCCGCGACGATGCACGATCTTTTCTACTATGACTGGCACGAAAACGACTGGAGCCACCGGCCACACGGCTACAGGCACCCGAAGTTCGCCGCCGCGAATGCGAAATTACTCTGCGGCGGACTTGACAGAAAAAGTGAAATGATGATAATCCGGCACATGTGGCCTCTGACGCCGTTGCCGCCGACAAGCCCCGAGGGAATGGTTCTTTCGCTCGCGGACAAATACTGCGCATCGAGAGAGATGAAAATAGCCAAGCAGAACGCGAAAGGCTGATATCCGGCACAAGCATGAACCGATCAACGAAAGAGAGAGAAGCTTTATGAAAATTTTTATGACGATAGTTACATATGTGCTGTATTTCTTCTTTTACAGTGCAGTCTGCTGGCTCGGCGAATCGATATACTGCTCGGTCGGCGCGCGCAAATGGGTCAATCGCGGATTCTTAAAAGGTCCGATGTGCCCGATATACGGCACGGGCGCGCTCGCGATGGCGATAACCCTGACACCGGTCAAAAATCTCGACATCAGGGTTCCTATGTTCGGTCACGATGTTCTGATAACTCCCCTGCTCGTCTTTATTGCGGGCATGGTGGTTTGCGATATAGTCGAATTTATCACGAGCGTGCTTATGGAAAAGCTCTTCCACGCGAGATGGTGGGACTACTCCAACAAAAAATTCAACATTCAAGGACGCATCTGCCTCGGGCACACATTCTACTGGGGCATCGCTTCGATACTTTTCCTCTATCTCGTCCATCCGATAGTCGTACAGTGCTTCTCGCAGCTGCTCGACTCCGCGGCGATAATCATCTTCGCCTGCGTGCTTGCGATATTCTTAGTTGACCTCGTCTTTGCCGTATACAGGGCACTCGATGTCAGAAAGGTCATGGATAAGATAAAGGGCTTCTCCGACACGCTGAGCAATTTTGCCGGCACGATAAAGAACGAAGTTTCAGACAAAGTTCCGTCGCTTGACGAGACAAAGGCAAAGCTTGAGAGCTTCAGAAGAGACGCAACGGCACAGCTCAGGGATGCATTCCACTTCACTCCCTCGTCTGACAAAACCGATGACGAGAGCACAGAGAAAGAGAGCGGCAGAAGCAAGCTGAAGGTAAAACTCAACCGCCACTTCACAAGCTCTTCAAACCTCCCGCCCTATGCCAAGAAGCAGATAAAGAGACTTGAAGAGATGTATGACGAAATCAGAAGGGCGTTTTATGACGACGATGACGACGACCTTTACTGATAAATAAAATAACAGCCGCAAAAGAGCGTCTCGGTCAAGGGATAAATCCTTTTTCGGGGGCACCGTTTTTGCGGCTTTTTTAAGCTTATGCTATATGTTAATTTTGAGATTAGGCTTATTTTTCGCCCCGGCTCTTTGCTGCAGCCTTTTTCATCATCGCTTTCTTATAGAGAGCGAGCAGTCCGCTGCAGCCGAGGTTGAGGAAGATGCTTCCGAGAAGAAGCGAAAGAAGATATACGGGAAGCTTTTCAACCGCCGCTTTAGCGTTTATAAGAGAGATAATGAAATAGCAGAATCCGACGTTGTTGAAGAAAACGGGAAGATAGGGATTAAGCAGAATCAATGCGGCAATGCAAACCGTGAGCGGAATCATTACAGCTGCAAGATGGGGAACTCCGCTTTTCACGAGCAGAACATCAACAGTAACGAGGCCGGCTGCAAGAAGAAGTCCGACGGCTCCGCCTATAAGCGTGTGCCAGAAACGGGCTTTATAGGTAAGCTCCTCCTGCATGAAGAAAATTGTTACGCTGATGAAGAAGGCCCAGTTTGCAATCGGCATATCGTGCCAAGCGCCGTGAACAGCTTGATAGATAAAGTTCCAAAGAATGATCCATGCGAAAACGATAAGCAGGCCTTTCATCTTTCCCTTGGGCGGTTTTGCAAAGAATTTCAGATCGTGTAGTTTTTCCATAAAAGTCTCCTTTATTTTGGTTTTTCCAACGCAGTGTTGCCCGTGTATGGTATCATAGCACCCTACGCCCGTCAACATTTCTAAAACACATTTTATAATGCTAAATGTTTTGTTAGATATATAATATAACCGTTGATAACCGGTGATTTTAACGCATTATATATTTTGGGCAAATTGCAATATGCATCACAAGCTCGCCCTGATAAATCAAATATGGTTTTATATAGCAAAAAGCCGCCGCAAACCGAAGCTTGCGGCGGCAACTCTGTTAATTTGATTATTTGTCCCAATTGAATCTGACGACTGCGCCGTTGACCCAATAGTTCTGACCGAGGACATAGCCGTTATCCTCAAGTCCGCCGGCGAAAGCTTTTGCCATCTCTTCGCTCTTGCAGGTGATGGATCCTCTCATCTCGAAATCGGAAGCCGAAGTAGCGGTCAGCGGAGCAAAGCCCGTCAGCCACCAATGGCTCTCGTCCTCGCGGTGGAAGAAGAGTTCACCCTTCTTATAGAGGTCGAAAGACATCTTCAGGCAATCCTCATCAGATGCGCAGGCATAGAACTCAACGGGATTCTTGGGAGACTTGGTGTAAACGCCGATCTCCGCACCGCTGGTGATGCCGTACTGACCCTTCCAGACCTGAATCATCCAATTCTTGCCCTCGTAATCGAACTTGTAGCGCTGGGTGTTGTAGAACATCATGGTCGCCGGAGCGCACTTGTCGTATATCTCGCAGAAACCGAAATATCTCTGCCAGGGATACTTGGGGTTATAGAATATACCCTGCTTCGAATCGAAATCGAAGCCGATATAGAGAAGTCCGTGTCCGTCAACGCCGTAAAGGAGTCCGGTGTTCGGGTCATAAGCAATACCCGCGCCGATATCCTTTATCTCAGCCGCCTCTGCGGGCAGCTCTTCCTTCGGGATGAAGACTACTTCGCCGTCGCTGACGGTGATGTTCTCATCCTTGATTTTCTTCTCGGCGATCTCGGTGAGTGTTTTTGTATCCTCCTCCGAGAGAACCTTGACATTGTTCGCGGTGTCCGCGACATCGCTGGGAGCTATCGACTCCGTCACCGGCTTCATCGAGGTCATTCCCGATGCGTCAGACCCATCTGCACTCTGGGTGACTTTGACAACAGTCGTTTTGTTCTCGGGCTTTGCGTCCATGACCTGGCGGGTCACGCCTGCCTCAACACTGTCCGCAGCGTCGGAAGTGCCGAGCTTGACAGCGGTAAAAGCGAACGCCTGAACCGCGAGAACAAGGGCGAGCACAGCCGCAAGAACAGCAATACTCTTCTTTCCTGATCTCATAAAAACTTGCCTCCGTTTCTTTTTTCGTGCTGGCACAAGTGTTATTATTACACATTCAGAAACAAAAGTCAACGATTTGTTTAGAATTTGTTTAAAAATATTTTTGTATATATAATTTTATACAAACAATATACACCTGTGCATGACTACAAAAAATAGTATTATACAAACGGAGGCAATTTTATTCCGAAAATTTACAATTTTTTTTGCCGATTACATACTTCTAAGCGCGTCGATGGGTTGCATCTTTGCGGCTCTGCGTGCGGGATATATTCCGAAGAACACGCCTATTGCGGTAGAGAATCCAACTGCGATAACTATAGTCGAGAATTTCATCTCAATCGGTATATTCATATAGCTCGCCACGGCGAACGCGCCGACAGATCCCAATATAAGCCCTATCAATCCGCCAAGCAGGCACAATATGACCGACTCGGTCAGGAATTGGAACAGTATTGTGGAGGTCTTTGCGCCGAGCGCTTTTCTGATACCGATTTCGCGCGTTCGTTCCGTTACGGTGACGAGCATTATATTCATAACGCCGATACCGCCGACGAGCAGCGATATCGCGCTGACCGCCGCGATGAAGGTTGTGAACACGTTGATAACAGTATCAAGAAGGTCGATATAAGTTGCCATATTTATGAGCGAATAGGCGTTCTTGCCGAAATTGCCGTGGCGGGTATAGAGCAGGTTCATTGCAGCGCTGCCCGCGGCGTCAAGCTCGGAATCGGATTTCGCCATGATATAGCACATCTCGTATCTGCCCGCCGAGTTGCCGTTGAGGGCATCTGCGAGGGTTGCTGGGATTATTATGCTGCAGCCTGTCTGCGCATCGCTCATATAAGACGACATTGTCTCAGACATATTCGAGCTTGAGCCCGAGAGCATAGATGCATCTATTATACCGATGACTTTTATCTGCACCGTCTGGTCGCTGACTGTGAAGCTCAGCTTCTCCCCCACCGGGTCGGAATAACCGAACAGGAGCTTTGCGCTGATAGAATCAAGCACGGCGACGCGCGCGCCGGACTCATATTCCTCCTCCGTGAAGAAGCGTCCGCTGAGCATCCCGGCGGACATCATATTGCCGAGATCGGAGTTGCCGGCTATCGCGAGTCCGAGGCTCTCGTTATGCTTAGTAGTGACATTGCCGACGGACATCGTGACCTGTGAGACATATGCGACGCTGTCAAGATTCTTTATAGCTTTTATATCCTCTGCGGTTATATAATCGGAGGCGTTGGTCTCCTTGCTGTTGATTGAGATATTGATAACGCTCGAACCCATATTTTTTATCATGCCGACGATATAATCGCGGCCGCCGTTGCCGAGCGTTATAATAGCGATAACCGCCGCGACGCCGATGATTATACCTAGCATAGTCAGGAGCGAGCGCATGAGATTCGTCTTTATCGAAAATATCGCTATTCTGATGTTTTCTTTTATATTCATCCCTGACCTCCGGCAATTATTTCGACGTTACCACTTTTACCTTATCGCCGTCGGCAAGAGTTGTTCCTGTCGGCACGGAGGTTATGACTATATCTCCCTCGTTGCATCCGGAAACTATTTCATATCTAGTGTCATCGGAGATACCGAGCTCGACCTTTGAGAAGGTTATTCTCTTCGTCTTCGGATTGTAGATATACACATATGTTCCGGTGCTGTCGTTCTTGACAGCCTCGCTGGGCACGAGAAGGACATTGTTCTTTGAATCGACGTCAATTGATATATCGACATCGAGACCGATTATAACGCTCGAAGTGGGATTATCTATAGTCACTTTTGCATCGACGCCGTTCGCGGAGCCCGAGCCGATGAGAGAAGAGATATCGACTCCGCTCGACTGAGTCGCAACGGGGCTGATATAAGTTACCACGCCGTCAACAACTGTGTCGTCTGCCGCAGTGACGCGGCACGGCATATCGAGGCTGACTTTGAAGATATCCGCCTTTCCGAGGACGAAATTGACCACAAACGGATAATATTCAACGGTTATGCCGCTCTGTGTCTGACCGAGAAGAGCGTTGACGATATCGGCGACATTTGTGTTGCCGCTCGCGAGGTCGATTATCGAAGAGATATCAATATTCGCGCTCGCCGCCGAACGGCAGGTCTCGCCGGGAGTTATATTGACCTCGCTGACGATGCCGTCATATTCTGCTATCCAGCCCTTCTTGAGCGAAGATATAGAGGCTGTGAGCGAATCAAGCTCTTTCTTAGAAGCTTCCATAATCGTCTTATATGTGCTCTGGGTTATCGTGCCGGACTGAGCTTCGAGAGTGACTTTTTTGAGCTCGAGCTGCATTTTTTCCATCTGAAGCGCGGAGACGCCGGAGCCGAAGATATTGGAATTGCCGCTGTTGAGCAGCTCGTCGAGCTTCTTAAGCGCAGCGTTTATATCGTCCATGCCGAGAGCCTTGGAGACAAGCTCCCAGAACTTATTTGACGCATCGCTGTCAGTCTTGTTCTGGTCATTTTTATTCTGATTGTTGTTCTTGTTCTGCTCCTGTTCCTGCTTTTCGAGCTCTTTGTTTATCTCGGCAAGGCGAGCGTTTATTTCTTTGAGCTGGGCAGACGAACTCACGGCGGTATTCTTCGCGTTGTTATAATTTTCAACGGCGGTCAGATACGCCTGCTGCTTCTCCGCGAGGGCAGAGTTGGGCGACGATGTATCGAATGTCGCAAGCACATCGCCTTTCTTGACATACTCGCCGACCTTGACATTGACAGTCAGGACTTTTGTGCCGTCCATCGGGACAAAGTTACCCTTCTGCGACGACGAGACCTTGCCGGACATATCAAGAGTCTGGGTTATCGAACCCTTTGTCACCTTTGCGGTTGAGACCTGCGGCAGCGGATCGGGTTTGAAGAACATATACAGCACGCCCGCAATAATCGCGGCGCACAGGATCACAAGGATCGACACAAGCACTTTCTTTTTTGTTGACCACTTCTTTGTTTCCATGCGTATCCTCCGTCTCAAAGTTTTGAAAAAGCGCAAAGCGCATACATATAATAGAGAAATTGTACAGGCAAAATATAGACCTGTTGCTGTATAAATTGTGAATATTTTTTGAATTTTAATCAGTATAAACTTTTTTTGATATTTTTTCAAGAACCAGGGCGACGTTTCAGTCTGATAAAAGCAAGTTTTACATATAGATATATAACGCCCGGAATGCGTATACCGTTTCTTGGTGAAAATCACAGCGACATCGGAGGAACGAAAATGAAAAGGATCGCAGCAATTCTGCTCGCCGTTCTCGCTCTACTGCTCGGTGCGTGCTCGTTGCAGAGATATTCCGACGCGGCGATGTTCTGCAGGCGGTTCAACAGAGAATATAAAGAATCACTGCTCGATATTGAAACGGCGACGGTCACAGAGACGGACGGATGCACCGTGTTTAGTCTGACACCGGACGAAAACATTCTGATATCTCTGTATACGGACAGCGACGGAGTGCGAATAAAACGAATAAGCATAACTGCGCACGGAAATGTCGAGGAGATGCAAAACGAACTTTTTGCGCGTTTTTTGGCATTCTGCAAATGCGCAGTCCCCGCCTATTCAAACAGCGAGGACGCATACGAAAACATTTCTGCGAAGCTCAACATACCGAACGAAAATGAATATGCAACCGCGATAACGCAGTATGCACAGGGCGAAGCGGTGAGATACGCTTACTCCGCCGATGTCGCAGGTGCATTTTTTTGCATGGAAAACAAAAGTCTGTGCCGCACGGACGAAGAGCACCTGACTCTCCGCGACGACGGCACAGACCTCAAAAGCTGACTTGCGGTCTTATTCTTTTATTATCTTATATGCAATATCCGGCGTGTCGCTGATTATTGCATCGGCTCCGATATCGTTGAGACGCTCTATCTCGTCGGGGTCATTTATCGTCCAGTACTGCACGGCGATATTATAACGGTGAGCGTAATCTACTATTTTCTTCGTTCCGAGACGGACGACACGGTACTGATTGGCGGGAATCTGGAGCGCGCTGTATTTAATCGAATCCTCATCGAGGTTGAGATTGAGAAGCGCCGCACCGTAGAACTTGAGCACTTCGGATACACCCGCGGAACGGAGCATATCGGGGTGCTTTTCATCGACATATTCGGTGACTTCGCCCTTGAAGGTGCCGAAGATAACGCGGTCGAGAAGTCCGCGTTCCTTGAGCACATCATAGAGAATATCAACGCCGCGCATACCGTTCTCGCCGCCGTCTTTTATCTCAATAATATAGCTGTATTTGCCGTGGGATTCGAGCTTGTCGAGCACATCCTCGAGCAGCACCGCGCGCAGATCATCGGGGATTTTATCGCCGCGCAGGCCTCTGTAGGGATAGCTGCCGTCCTCCGCCTGGAAGTTTTCACCGAAGTTTAGCTCGCGTAGCTCGGCATATGTATGGTCAATGGGCTTGACATCCTCATAGCCGAAATATTCGACTGCGTTGGTGGTTCTGTCAAGCGTATCGTCGTGCAGGAGGATAAGCTTGTTATCCTTTGTGATATGCAGATCAAATTCAAAGATATCTGTATTGAAATCCTTGCTGTTCATGCATGACTCGAACGCGAGCATCGTGTTTTCGGGCATGATTCCGCCGCCCGAGCGGTGTGCGGAAACGAGCGCGGCATCAGCAGTGATATAAGGATTGATCTCGCCGCTGTAAGTCGTTGCCGCAGGCGTCCACGCCATGAGCGCGGCATACACGCCGACAAAGACGACTACAACAGCTAAAATAATACCAATAACTTTTAGCGCGGTTTTCTTTCCGCTCTTCTTTTTCTTTGACATTTCAGTTCTCCTTTTTGGCAAAAGCAATGCCTGTTGTGATTGTGTATAAAAACATACCACAACAGGCAGAAAAATGCAATGAATTTTACATAATTTGTCTATTTGTTTTCTTCTTTCATGCTTTTGTACTTCTCGCGGGTAGCAAGTCCGCCGCGGATATGGCGCTGAGCCTTGTTTATATCGAGTATCTCGCGCACCTCGCTGTAAAGCTGGGGATTAAGGCTGCGGAGTCTGCGCGCGACATCCATATGTACGGTTGACTTTGAAACTCCGAACTGTTTTGCCGCCGCCCTGACAGTTGTCTTGTTCTCAACTATATACTCAGCAAGCTCAACGGCTCTCTCCTCTACTATTCCTTTCAAAACGAACCCTCCCGTTTTTCAATGTCGCTAATAGATATGCAAAACGGGAGGGCTTTATTCACTTATTGCAGGGCTTGTTTTAAAGAATAAGTACAAAAGTACCAGCGGTTATCAGCGCGCCGCCGAGAACGGTAGTCCAGGTCACCTTTTCGTGCAGAATAACAAACGCAAGCACGATGCTTATAACAACGCTGAACTTGTCTATCGGCACGACCTTTGACGCCTCGCCGATCTGGAGAGCGTGGTAATAGAACAGCCACGAAAGCCCCGTTGCAACGCCGGAGAGGATAAGGAAAATCCAACTGCGTGTGCCGATGCTGCTGATACCGTGATGTGCGCCTGTGGCAAAGACTATGCCCCAAGCGAGAACGAGCACGACGGCGGTTCTTATTGCTGTGGCAAGATTGGAATTAACTCCTTCTATGCCTATTTTGGCGAAAATCGATGTCAGCGCGGCGAATACTGCCGAAAGCAGCGCGAAAGTTACCCACATAAACGCTCCTCCTTTTTTACCGGACTTTTTTTCCAAGGCATATCACCTCTTTGCAGCCGTCAAAAGGCGGTCACCGTATTTTATTTATATTCTCGTGTCGAGAAGATCCGTGTATTTTTCCTTGAATTCGGCGAAAGTGCCGTCCTCAAGGCTTTGGCGTATCTTCTCCATGAGGGTATTATAGAACCAGAGATTGTGCATGACGCACAGGCGCATGGCGAGCATCTCGCCGGACTTGAACAGATGTCTGATATATGCTCTCGAATGTCTGCGGCAGGTCGGGCAGGAGCACTCGGGGTCGATCGGGCGCAGGTCGCGCTCATACTTTGCGTTGTTGAGATTGATTATACCGCCCATGGTGAAAAGATGTCCGTGGCGGGCATTGCGGCTGGGCATAACGCAATCGAAAAGATCGACGCCGCGTGAAACACCCTCAAGGATATTTCCCGGAGTGCCGACGCCCATAAGATAGCGCGGTTTATCGGCGGGCATATAAGGCTCAACAGCCGAAATTATGCGGTACATATCCTCTTTCGGCTCGCCGACGGCAAGTCCGCCTATGGCGTAGCCGTCGAGATCGAGAGCGGCTATACGCTTCATATGCTCTATACGCAGGTCATCGAAGGTGCAGCCCTGATTTATGCCGAATAGAAGCTGATCTTTATTTATCGTATCGGGCAGAGAATTGAGGCGTTCCATCTCCGCCTTGCAGCGCTCAAGCCAACGCGCCGTGCGTGCGCAGGACTGCTCGGAATACTCATATTTTGCGGGATTCTCGACGCACTCGTCAAATGCCATAGCGATAGTCGAGCCGAGGTTCGACTGGATTCTCATGCTCTCCTCGGGACCCATAAAAATCTTGCGTCCGTCGATATGCGAGGAGAAATAGACACCCTCCTCTTTTATCTTGCGAAGCTTTGCGAGTGAAAAGACCTGAAATCCGCCGCTGTCCGTGAGTATGGGCCCATCCCATCCCGTAAACTTATGGAGTCCGCCGAACTCTTTCACAAGCTCGTCGCCCGGGCGCAGATGCAGATGATATGTGTTGCACAGCTGAACCTGACAGTGGATATCCTTGAGGTCATATGCCGAAACAGCGCCTTTAATCGCGCCGCAGGTTGCGACATTCATAAAAGCCGGAGTCTGCACAGTTCCGTGGACGGTCTCGAACACGCCGCGGCGGGCTGTTCCCTCTTTTTTTATAACGGTAAACTTCATTTTTATTCCTTTCGGTTGAGTTATTCAATAAGCATGGCGTCCCCAAAACTGAAAAATCTGTATTTTTCCTGAACCGCAATTTTGTACGCATTCATCGTGTTTTCATATCCGCAGAAGGCGGAGACGAGCATTATAAGCGTGCTCTCGGGGAGATGGAAATTAGTTATGAGCGCGTCGATGCACTTATACTGATATCCGGGATAGATGAATATATCCGTCCAGTCATCGTCGGCACGTATCTCGCCGCATTTAGTCGCGACGCTTTCGAGCGTGCGGCAGCAGGTAGTTCCGACGGCGAAAACGCGTCCGCCGTTTTTCTTCGTATCGTTTATGAGTTTCGCCGTAGCCTCCGGCAGCATATAATGCTCGGAGTGCATATGGTGATCCTCGACATTCTCCGCCTTGACGGGTCGGAATGTTCCGAGACCGACATGGAGGGTGACAAATCCGACGCCGACACCCTTTTCGCGCAGGGAGTCAAGGAGTTCGGGAGTAAAATGCAGCCCTGCTGTCGGTGCGGCGGCGCTGCCGCGCTCGCGGGCATAGACAGTCTGATATCTGTCGTTATTTTCGAGCTTCTCTGTTATATAATGCGGCAGAGGCATCTCGCCTATCTTATCGAGTAGCTCAAAGAATACGCCGTCATATGTGAACTTAGCAAGGCGGTTGCCGTCCGGCAGAACGTCAACAATCTCGGCAAAGAGCATATCATGGAAGGTGAACCTATGACCCTTGCGTGCCTTCTTGCCGGGACCTGTGATAACCTCCCAGATGTCGTCGCCCTTGTTGTTAAGAAGAAGGAACTCGACCACAGAGCCTGTGTCTACCCTTGTGCCGTAAAGGCGCGCGGGAAGAACCTTTGTGTCGTTTAGAATAAGGCAGTCGCCGGGCTCGATATACTGCGCGATATTATGAAAAATATCGTGCTTGACGGCGCCCGTTTTTTTGTCGAGCACCATGAGTCTCGAACTGTCGCGCGGCTCGGCGGGATGTTGTGCAATGAGTTCCTGCGGCAGGTCGTAAAAGAAATCGCTTTTTTTCATTATTTTTCCTCAGCTTTCGTGTCCTGAGACTAAAAAAGTATTTGACTTGCAATATCCGTTGGTGGTATTATTTTAATGTTATATCCTGACGGAGCTTCTTTTCAAGGTCACACACTATTATATTGCAAAATCTCTGTCAATACAACAATTTTTTCACTCAAAAACGTTTTTCGGAGGAACTTTATCATGAAGCATTTCAAAGTAGGTATCATAGGCGCAACAGGTATGGTCGGTCAGAGGTTCGCCACCCTGCTTGAGGATCACCCCTGGTTCGAGGTCTGCGCGCTCGCCGCTAGCTCGCGCTCCGCGGGCAAGACATACGAAGAGGCTCTCGGAACCAAATGGTGCATGAAAAAGCCCATTCCCGAAAAGTTCAGGAACATGATAATCATGGACGCGGAGAAAGATGTTGAAAAAATCGCATCGATGGTCGATTTCGTCTTCTGCGCGGTCAACATGAACAAGGATGAAATAAAGGCGCTCGAGCTCAAATATGCAAAAGCCGAATGCCCAGTTGTTTCAAACAACAGCGCAAACCGCTTCACTCCCGATGTTCCGATGATAATCCCCGAGCTCAACCCCGATCACGCTGACATAATCAAGGCGCAGAGGGAGAGGCTCGGCACAAAGCGCGGATTCATCTCCGTCAAATCGAACTGCTCGCTTCAGAGCTACGTTCCGGCGCTGTTCCCGCTTTCCGAGTTCGGAGTCAAGGATGTTCTCGTCTGCACATATCAGGCGATCTCCGGCGCGGGCAAGACATTTGAGACATGGCCCGAGATGATAGACAACGTCATCCCCTACATTGGCGGCGAGGAAGAGAAGTCTGAGAGAGAGCCGCTCAAGATATGGGGCAAGATAGAGGGCGGCGAGATAGTTCCCGCGAAGAGCCCGAACTTCACCGCGCAGTGCCTGCGCGTTCCCGTATCGGACGGTCACATGGCGGCGGTATTCGTAAGATTCGAAAACAAGCCCACAAAAGAACAGATACTTAAAATCTGGAAGGATTTCAAGGGATATCCTCAGCAGGTCGGGCTGCCCAGCGCGCCCAAGCAGTTCCTCAACTACTTTGAAGAGGACAATATGCCTCAGACTCGCCTCAACAGAGAGCTCGAGGGCGGCATGGCGATTTCGGTCGGCCGTCTGCGCGAAGATACCCAGTATGATTACAAATTTGTCTGCCTTTCACACAATACGCTCAGAGGCGCCGCCGGCGGAGCCGTGCTCATGGCGGAGCTGCTTTGCGAAAAGGGATATATGGACAGATAACATAAAAGCCGCCCGGCTGTCTGTCCGGGCGGTTTCCGTTTTTTAGGAGGCCGGCTTTATGAAGAAAGCTGTTTTCACGGGAGCGGCGGTCGCACTCGTCACGCCGTTTCATAAAGACGGAAGTATAAACTACGGAAAGTTAGAAGAGCTTATAGATTATCAGATCGAAAACTCCACGGATGCCATAGTTGTATGTGCAACGACCGGAGAGAGCCCGACATTGAGCTACGAAGAGCACGAGCAAATCGTGCGCCGCTGTGTTGAACATGTTGCCGAAAGAGTTCCCGTCATTGCGGGAACGGGCAGCAACGACACAAAAAATGCGCTAAAGCTTTCAAACGACGCGGAAAGAGCCGGAGCCGACGGTCTGCTTATGGTCACGCCGTACTACAACAAGACATCGCAGGCAGGACTGATAGAGCATTTCAATTTCATTGCGGACAGGGTCAGCACACCGATAATCCTCTACAATGTGCCAAGCCGCACGGGGCTGAACATAAAACCCGAGACCTATTATGAACTTTCGAAGCATAAGAATATAGTGGCGGCAAAGGAAGCAAACGGCGATATTTCCGCGCTCGCGCAGACCGTAAAACTCTGCGGCGACGAACTGACGATATACAGCGGAAACGACGACCAGATAACGGCGTTCATGTCGCTCGGCGCAAGGGGCGTTATATCTGTGCTCTCAAATATCGCACCGATGGCGGTACACGATATGGTCAAGACATATCTCGATGGCGACACCGCCGCGAGCACCGAGCTTCAATTAAAATATCTCGACCTTTGCAGCAGCCTGTTTTCCGATGTGAACCCCATGCCAGTAAAAGAAGCGATGAACATGATGGGCATGGATGTCGGCTCATGCAGGCTGCCGCTGGCGCAGATACAGCCGCAGGCGAAGGAGAAGCTCAGGAGAAGCCTCTCCGCTCTCGGAATGATATAAAGCTCGAAAGGAACGGCACATGGGTGCCGTAAGGCGAAATAATGCTGAATATTATGCTCAGCGGATGCTGCGGAAGCATGGGCAGAGCCGTCACCGCTTTTGCCGACAACCGCAACGATATTAAAATAACAGCGGGAATAGACCGCGAGGGGCGCGAATGCAAATTTCCGACATTTGTCTCGCCTTTCAGCTTCAACGGAAAGGTCAATGTTATAATCGACTTTTCATCCCCTGCCGCCCTGCCGGGTCTGCTCGAATATGCGGTCAGCGCAAAAACTCCGGCAGTCATTGCGACAACGGGTTTGAACGAGGCGCACATCGCGCTTATCTATAAAGCGGCAAAAGAGATACCGATATTTTTCAGCGCGAACATGTCGCTCGGAATAAATCTGCTCTGCGAGCTCGCGAAAACTGCGGCGAGAGTGCTGGGCGGCACATACGACATAGAGATAGTTGAGACTCACCACGCGCAAAAAACAGATGCGCCGAGCGGAACGGCACTGATGCTCGCGGACGCGATATCATCGGAGCTTGAGCGCAAGCCGTACTACGAATATGACCGCCATTTGCGGCGCACAAAACGACCGCACGATGAAATAGGCATACACTCGATACGCGGCGGAACGGCAGTCGGCGAGCACGAGATTATATTTGCGGGCTACAACGAAACGATAAAGCTCAGCCACTGCGCGCAGAGTAAAGAGTTATTCGCAGCGGGAGCCGTGAACGCCGCGAAATTCATACAAAACAAAGAACCGGGACTCTACGGCATGAGCGACATGATAGACAGAAAGGATGCGAAGAAGTGAAGATAATCGAATCGATAAGAGTGAGCGAAAACGCGACTCTTTTTTCGCTCAGTGACTCCCCCGCCGACATAAGCTTCATTGCGGGCATCTTCGAAAAAATTGCCGAAGCGGGAATAGACGTTGACATGATCTCGCAGTTTCTGCCGAACAGTTCTCATGCGGGGCTTTCGTTTACGGTCAGCGACGACGATTTCGGCGGCGTGCTCGAGATAGCGACTCAGCTCAGAGCCGAAAACAAAAAGATAAAAATAAGCGTCAGCTCCGGTAACTGCAAGATATCCGTAAGCGGAGCTGAAATGGAGAGACGTCCGGGCGTTGCGGCGCGGGTATTCAAAGCCGCCGCGGATGCGGGGTGCGACATAAGAATGATAAACACATCGGAGACCGAGATATCTCTGCTCGTTGTCAAAGCCGATGTTGACGCGACGGTTGCGGCAATAAAAAAAGAGTTTGAATAAAAATAACAAGCATAGAAAAAAGCTGCATCTTACGATGCAGCTTTTTAAAATTCAAATCACACGCTCAGGAGTCCTGCGTCGAGCACGAACTGAGAGCCAGTCACATAGCGCGCCTTGTCGTTTGCGATATAGAGAACCATATTCGCGACATCCTCGGGCTCGATCCACGGCACGGGCAGAAGGTTGCCTGCGGAACGCTCGGCAATTTCAAGCGGAGTCGAATGCTCGAGAGCCGCAAGACCGTCGTTCATGGGAGTGTTAACTCCCGTCGGGTGGATGCTGACAACGCGGATATTATAGGGTGCAAGCTCGATAGCCCACGCTTTTGTCAGACCCGTGAGTCCCCATTTCGAAGCGGTATAGTGCGAAAGCCTGTTGCCGCCGCGCAGACCCATGACGGACGAGTTATTGATGATAACGCCGCTCTTTGCCTCCATCATGTGGGGAATGACTCTGCGGGTAACTATAAACGGACCTTTGAGGTTGATATCTATCATCGCGTCCCACTCTTCGTCGGTCATCTTGTCGACCGTAGCATAGGCGCAGATACCTGCGTTATTGAAAAGTATATCTATCTTGCCGAACTCGGCGATAGCTCTGTCAACGGCATCGGTGACGGCTTTGTCGTCTCTGACATCGCCGGCAGCGATAAGGCATCTTCTACCGAGGGCTTCCACTTCCTCTTTCAGGCGCTTGAGCTCATCGCTCGTGCCGAACGAGTATGCGGGATATTCAATCTTCTTCGCCACATCAAATGCGACGATATCGGCACCCTCTTTGGCGAGAGCGAGAGCGGTGGCTCTGCCCTGACCGTGTGCTGCGCCGGTTATAAACGCAACTTTGTTTTCAAAATCAGACATTACGGGTATCTCCATCTTTGCGATATTTGTAGAGCACTTCGTCGAGCGGAACTTTTACAACGGTATTGAACAGATTCGTTGCGTACATTATACCGGCAAAAGCGATGAGAAGAACTATCTCTTCAGTTGAAAAACGCTCGGAAAGCTTATTGTATATCTCGTCGGGTATGTTGTGCGGATCTTTGCAGATAGCGCCGCCGAAATCGACGAGCAGCTTTTCGGTATCCGACAGATGCGGATTGTCCGGATCGTCGCCGGAGTCAATAAGTATTTTTCTGAAAAAGATCGAACATATCAGGCACTCGTTGCCCTCGGATATAGCGTGGGAAAACAGCGATATTGCGCGGTCGCCGATGACCGGCACGAGCTGATCATAGAGCGTGTACCACTCCATATACGCTTTGAATGCAGGGACATTGTGAAGCAGAGTACGCTTCATATTGGTGATGCGTCCGTGCTTTGCTATCTGATCTTCGTACTCCCTCTTGACCTCTTCCGATGAACTTTCATACTCTGTCATAGGTAAAAAGCTCATGAAATTTTTCTCCTTTAAACCATTAAAGCTTTTATTCAAACAAAAACCGGCACAATGATGTGCCGTCTTTTTGTTATGCTGTTTTTTCTGTCTGCGCAGATACAGACTTTTTCTTAGAGCGACGGAGATTTTTCTCCGCCTTTCCCGTGAGCCTTATCTCCTCGGGGTCGTCCTTTATCTTATCCATAATGACAAACAGCAGCGTCATCATCAGAAGATACGGAACGGGGCTGAACAAGCCCGGATTGACAAGTGACATCAGCTGCATGCCGATATATGCGATAAAAATAAACTTGTTTGTCAGAGTGTTGCGGCGCGCAAAATAGACAATACGCGCGACGAATATATATCCGTAAGCCGCGATGCCGACTATGCCAAAGCTGCCGATAACCTGGAACGGCGAGGAATGATACCAGCACAGGGCGCCTTTTGCGGAATGATGGACATCCCTGTTGCCGAAATATCCGAGTCCCCTACCGAAGACGGGATTTGAAAGGAAATCCTCAACGGCGCGGCGCATGAGCCTGACTCTTATCTCGTTATCGTCTATCTGGAGAAGTCTCAGGAGCATATCGCGGAAGAAATAGATGAGATCCCAGAAGAACACGAAGAACATCACAATACCGACAGAGATTATAATAATATTATGTATCCTGTGGCGTTTATCGAGGCAGAGAAGCGCTATCATGCACATCATGACTTCCGCAGTGCCGACAATTGCGCCGCCGCGCGAGCCGGTTATCATCATACATCCGTAGAACAGCATGCCGACCCAAAACCAGCCGTGATTGCCCTTTATCGAACGCAGGAATGCAAACGGCAGGGCGAAAATAAGAAAAGTTGAAGCGTTGTTGCGCCACTGGAAAGCGAGAAGCCCGTGAGTCGAGAGCACCTTATCGAGATGCTCACCGTAATATTCGAGGATCATGAAGCAACAGAACAGCCCCATGATTATCATTATTTTTGATATCTTATCCGGCAGAGAATAGTTTTCCCTCAGGCGAATGTGCGAGTTCATGAGATTATAGAACAGCAGCATACCGAAGCCGAGACCGAGGGTAAAAAATATCGGCATCAGACTAAAATATTCTTTGGCGGTTATCTTGCCGAGACCGCCGAGGGTAACTGCGACGGAGACTGCAAGCATCGGCCAGAACAGCTCGCCGTGAGGCAGTTTGCGCTGATAATAAATGAAATGGAAAATTATAGCCGCCGCTGCCGGGACGGCAAGCCAGACCATTTTGATGAACTCGTCATAAGAATTGTTGCACTTTATAAGGCAGAGGCAGAGCAAAAGAAACGGTTCAAGCGCAATTATAACATCCTCGCAGAAAACAAGTATGGCGCAAATGATCGCTGCAAAGACAAGAAGCCCTATAGCCTCCACACGCAAGACGGTGATAAAACAGGCTATAAGGAAGCAAACCCACATGAACCAATCAGTGGAAAGATAATGTTCAATATTTTTTCTGACGCTTTCAAATTTCGCGTTTTTTGTCAAGTTCATGCTCCTCGTTGACTCTCCGATCGTCTGAAATATTTTCACAATACATCAAACGAGCCGGCTGTCAAAAATACTGCCGAAATCCGCAGGTACAGTCCCCCTGTTTAGCAGTTTATTTTATCACAAATTCATCAAAAAATCAAGAAATAACAATTAATCGAGCTGCATTATTTCCTCCGCCAAGGCACTTGCCGCGTCAAATAATTCTTGGCGGCAGGAAAGCTGCAATTCGTCCATACTGTGAGTTCCGTCAGACGACACAAAGAGTTTCTCTATTCCGAGCGCGGCAGGGTCGGCATCGTTTGACGCACACCCGCATACGGCGTAAACTTTTGCGCCAGCTTTGGCAGCTCTTCTGCAGACTCCGCTCATCACTTTTCCGTTGACGCTTTGAGAATCAAATCTCCCCTCGCCCGTTATAACTATATCGGCATTTGCGGCAAGTTTGTCAAATCCGGATTCGTCCAAAACTATATCTATGCCGCTTCTGAGCTCGGCATTCAGAAAAGCTGACGCGCCCGCGCCGAGACCGCCTGCGGCACCTGCGCCGGGAAGATTTTCAGAATTGAAGTTGAGGTCTCTTTTGAGTATATCGGCCATATGGTGCAGCCCTCGGTCTAGCAATCCGACCTGCTCTGCATTCGCGCCCTTTTGCGGCGCAAAAACATAAGCTGCACCGTCAACACCAAAAAGCGGATTTGTGACATCGCACGCGGCGACTACGGGAATATCAACCGGCTTTTCGGGCGGGATAATATGTTCGACATCTATCAGCGTTCCACCGACAGGAACAAATGAATTATTATTTTTATCGAGAAAACAAAAGTCGAGCTCCGACGCCATACCCGCGCCACAGTCGTTGGTTGCGCTGCCGCCGAGACCCAAAACAATACGCTTCGCGCCGCGATTTACGGCATCGCGTATAAGCATACCGACGCCCGCAGTAGTCGTAACGGTCGGGTCGGCTCTGTCGCCCGCGAGTGGAAGTCCGGCACACGAGGCAGTTTCAATAACGGCAGCGCCGCTTTTGAGCATATAATACTCCGCGCGCAAGGATAAACCGAACAGGTCTTTTGACTCCGCCGATATCCACTCGCCGTCAATAAAATTCGCAAAACTCGAGCAAAGCCCCTCGCCGCCATCGGCAGCGGGGAGCTTTATCACATTGCAATCGGGTATTCTGTTTCTGAGCGCCGATTCGATTATATCGCAGACCTCGGACGAAGTCAGCGTGCCTTTGAAAGAATCGGGTGACAGCAGAATATTCATATCATCAGTCTTTTGTAAGCATTCTTATGTATCTCTTGAAGAAAGACACGCCTTCGTCGAGAACCGCAACGGGGCAGCGCTCATCGGTAGCATGGGTGCAGAGAAGGAGCTTCGTGCGCACATGGAACGGAGCAAAGCGATAAATATTATCGCATATAGGCTCATAGAAGCAGGCATCGGTACCGCCCATAACAAGATAGGGCGCAACGATAACCTCAGGATCGGCTCTGACGCAGATCTCCTCAATGACCTTGAAAGCTCTGGAATCGGTCGAAGAGAACTTGGACGCCTCTTTATGCTTGAGGCACTTTATCTCAACATCCTTATTCTTTATGACCTTGCGCAGATGCTTCTCGACATCTTCTGTGGTTGTGCCGGGCATCATTCTGAAGTTTGCCGTAACAGATGCTTCCTGCGGAAGAACGTTGGCGACAGGGCTACCCTCAGCCATAGTAACGCCGGTAGTGGTTCTTATGAGCGAAGCCGTCGGCGGAATCTGCTCCATGATAAACTTCGCAAGGGGCTTAAGCAGCCAGAGGTTGCAGGCGACGACTCTGACGGGATATGTGGTTCTTCTGCCGAGATTGGAGAAGAGTTTGAGAACAAACGGCTCGAGTTTTGACTTGAACTGATGGTTTTCAACGTCTTTGACGACATCCGCTATTTTGCCTATGGCGCTGTGCTTCGGAGGCTGAGAAGAATGTCCGCCCTTAGCTCTGACGCTCATAGAGAAATCGGCATAGCCCTTCTCCGCGATGCCTACGCCCGCAAGATTGCCCTTGAGAACATGCTTGACGTTGACGGGCAGTATGGCTCCGCCCTCATCTATGACGCTGTCGAGGTGAATACCGCGTGACTTGAGGGTTTCCATGATAGCCTTTGCGCCGGCATCCTTTGCAGCGACGACTTCCTCATCGTGACCGAAGCAGAGATAGACATCTCTCTCGGGTTCATATCCCTCTTCAAGAAGAGTCTCAACGGCTTCCATGACGCAGATAAGGTGGTTCTTCATATCAAGAGCGCCTCTGCCCCAGATGAACTCGCCGTCGTTATAGCCGCTGAACGGCTCATGAGTCCAGTCACCCTCGGTGCCGGGCTCGATCGGAACGACATCCTGATGCGAAAGCAGAGCTATAGGCTCGAGATCGGGATTCTTGCCCTTCCAGCGATAGAGCAGGCTCGCCTCGGCGATATCCTCGCGCTCGAGAGTCTTATGCAGCAGAGGATACGACTCCTCAAGGAATTTGTGGAATTTTTCAAACTGCGACCAGTCGACCTTATCTTTTTCAGGATAAGATACGGTGGGAATCTGAATAGCACCGCTCAGATGCTTTGCAACACGCTCAACATCAACATTCTCTTTTTCAAGAGGCTTTGTCTCCCTCTTCTTGGGGACAAAGAATATGGCTCTGATAAGAGTTATGACGACAAAAATACCGAGAGCTATCAG